>JACXTT010000550.1_pt1 | contig 64244 bp, 45 predicted proteins | sample 9270951 | NCBI WGS metagenome assembly JACXTT01 (sample SAMN15532306, study PRJNA645909) | rock metagenome | isolation source: weathered quartz diorite | place: Puerto Rico | collected 2017-06-21 | reverse complement strand
GCCGCGTCGCGGAACCGCAAAATACCCTGCTTCAGCGAGTTGCTGGGCACCAGGCGCGAGAATTCAGTGCTTCGGGGAAAGCGCCTGCCATCGTAGTTGAGGAAGAAGAAGGTGCGCTCGCGCTTGACAGGCCCGCCGGCCCGAAAGCCAAAGCGGTTGTCTTTCAGCTCCGCTTTGCGGATGCCGGTCCTGTTGTTGGTCCAGGAGTTGGCGTTGAGATTGTCGTTCTGGTGATACCAGAACGCAGCGCCATGCAGTTCGTTGGAGCCGCTGCGCGTGATGACAGAGACCTGGCCGCCCGCGCCGCGCGCGAAGCTCGCGTTGGGGTTGGCAACGCCGACCCGAAACTCCTCGACGGTCTCCAGGCCAAGATATCCGAACGTGCCGGGATCACCCCAGTTATTGCTGACATCGATTCCATCCAGGGTAAAGGCGTTCTGGTCCCGGCGAGATCCAGTCACCGAGCCCAGTGGTGATACCCCCGGCTGCACGGTCAGCAACTCGTTGGCCTGGCGCGTAAAGGTTGGAAGGAGCAACAGTGATTTTCCCGCCAGGACATTGCCGACGGTGGAATCGGTCGTCTGGAGTTCGGCTTGAGACGCAACGACGTCTACCGCTTCGGTGACGTCGCCAACGTGCAGGCTGAAATTCTGGACGTAGCTTTTCGCCACCTCCACGCGGAGTTCTGGGACCGTGGCGGCTCGGAACCCGGTTTGCGTTGCAGTAAGCCGGTAAGGGCCCGGCGAGAGATTGGAAAATATGTACTGGCCGGACTCGTTAGTGGTTTGCTTGAGGACGGCGCTGGTACCCAGGTGCTGCGCCTCGACGACCACGCCAGGCGCGACTGCGCCGCTGCTGTCGGAAACTGTTCCAGAGATAACCCCAGTGGTGGCCGTCTGCGCCTGGAGGTTGATGGCAGCCACCCAAAATGGAAACAATACGACCAAGAGACGACCTGAATTGCTCATGACTTCATCCTTTCCGTGCTGGCCGGCTGGTAGCAATAAGTTTCGCGGATTGATCGACTGCCCGAGCCTGGTGCAGCGATCATTCCCATTCAACAAAAGCTCTTCTTCTTCGCCAAGCGGAATCCGGATTCCTCCGACTGGGAGGTACAGAACCTGGCCAACGGTGTAGGCCGTCCACCGAGCGGATGTTCGCCTTCCTGGAATGCGAGGGCTTAGTTCGTACCCTGAACCTTAGCCCTGCTGGCTTCCACGGAGTAAGCCAGCGTTTTCTCGATTTGAAGTCTATATCAGACAACCAATCTCGTTGTCAATCGCGGGTTCTCGGGTCGTCGAACGCGGCGAATGTGATTCAAGGTTGCGTCTGTAAGCGTGGCGGCGGGAAAGACAGGGTTCTCCCCAGCCCGCAGAGTTATCCCGTGGTTGCGTCAACGACGCTACGTCAACGACGCTGCGTCAACGACGCGCGTGGGAAACCAACGCCAGCGTCTGCAAGGCGTTGCCTACGCCAGCATCCTCTGGACCACCGTCCCCGCCACGTCGGTGAGCCGGAAATCGCGGCCCATGTGCCGGTACGTCAGCTTGGTATGATCCATCCCCAGGCAGTGCAGCATGGTCGCGTGCAGATCGTGAATATGCACCGGCTCTTCCACCACCGTCAGCCCGACATCGTCGGTTTTGCCGATAGTGACGCCGCGCCGGATTCCTCCGCCGGCCAGCCACATCGTGTAGCAACCCGGATGATGATCGCGCCCCGCGGCGTCGGCCTCCTCCGGCCTGCGGAACTCGCCCATCGGCGTGCGCCCGAATTCCCCGCCCCAGACGACCAGCGTGCTGTCCAGCATCCCGCGCTGCTTCAAATCCTGAATTAGCGCCGCCACCGGCCCCGCCGTGATGTCGCAATTCTGCTTGAGATCCTTGTTCAGCGTCTGGTGCTGGTCCCACGACGAGTGGCTCACCAACACGAACCGTACTCCGCGCTCCACCAGCCGCCGCGCCAGCAAGCAGTTGGTTCCGTAGGCGCGTGTTTGCTCCTTCTCCAGTCCGTACATCTCGCGAACCGAGGCCGTCTCCTTGCTCAGATCCAGCAGATCCGGAGTGCTGGCCTGCATCCGGAACGCCATCTCATAGGACGCGATCCGCGACGCGATCTCCGGGTCGCCGCTCGCCGCCGCGCGCTCGCGGTTCAACTGCGCTACTAAATCGAAATCCAGGCGCTGCTCCTCGCGCGAAGTGCCATCCGGATTCGACAGGTACAGCACCGGATCGCCCTTCCGCCGGAACATCACGCCCTGATACGCCGATGCCAGAAATCCGCTCGACCATTGCGCTCCCTGCGCCATGTTGTTCCGGCCCGTGCTCAGCACCACGAATCCCGGCAGGTCGCGCGATTCGCTCCCGAGGCCGTACAGCACCCAGGACCCCACCGTCGGCCGCCCGACAAGTTGATGCCCGGTCATCAGCAGCGTGTCCGCCGGCTGGTGATTGAACGCGTCCGTATGCATCGACCGCACGACGCACATCTCGTCGGCGATCGATTCCCACGCCGGTCCGAGGTAATCGCTGAACTCCGCGCCGCTCTGCCCGTAGCGCTTGAAAGTCCGGGGGCTGCCCAGGACGCTCGCCGTGGGCTTAATAAACGCGAACTTCAAGTGCTTGGTCTGCGATTCCGGAAATGGCTTGCCGTGCAGCTTCTGCAACTGCGGCTTGGGGTCGAACAGATCGAGCTGGCTTGGCGCGCCCTCCATGAACAGGAAGATCACGCACTTCGCGCGGGGCGCGAAGTGCGTGGGCTTCGGCGAGTACAATTCGGCGCCGCGGCCCTCCTCCGCCAGCAGGCTCGCCATCGCCATCATCCCGACGCCGCCGGCTGCATCCCGCAGAAAATCGCGCCGCCGCAAAACGCTTCGCAAATCCCTCCGCTATTCCCTCGTCATGAACTCGTCGGTGTTGAGCAGCGCGCGGCTGATGCCGAACCAGGCCACGGCGTCGGCCGGGTCGATGCCGTCCAGCTCCGAAAGCTGGAGCTTGCGCGCGGAATCCGCTTTCGCCATCGTCCGCCGCCGCTCCAGGTGGCTCAGCGCCGCGTCCCTCTCGCGGGCATTCGGCCGCCGCGCGAAGCATAACTCAAACGCGCGATCCAGCCGCTCGTTGTTCGACGCCTTCCCGCTCAGCACCCGCGCCGCCAGCGCTCCCGCCGCTTCCGTGAAGACAGGATCGTTCATCAGGTTGAGCGCCTGCAACGGCGTATTCGAGGATTCCCGACGGCTGCACGCCACCGTCCGGTCGGGCGCGTCGAAGTTCATCATCAGCGGGTACGCCGCCGTTTTCTGAATGTAGACGTACAGGCCGCGCCGGTAGCGGGCCCTCCCCGGGGTCTCCTCCCACTTGATGCTGTAGGTCTGGTCCACCACGCCTTCCGGTTGCGGCGGCTTCACGCTCTCGCCGCCCACCGTTTCCCACAACAGCCCGCTCGCCCGCAGCGCCGAGTCGCGAATCAATTCCGCCGGCAGCCGCATACGGTTCTGCCGGGCCAGCAACGTGTTGTTGGGGTCGGTGATCTTCAAATCCGGCCTCGCATCGGACGCCTGCCGGTACACCGCCGATAGCCCGATCATCCGGTGCATCGCCTTCATCCGCCATCCGCGCTTCACGAATTCCGCCGCCAGCCAGTCCAGCAGCTCGGGATGCGTTGGCGCTTCGCCTTTCACTCCCAGGTCCTCCGACGTCCGGGCCAACCCCTTGCCGAAAAACTCCTGCCACATGCGGTTCATGGCTACCCGCGCAGTCAGCGGATTCTCCGGCGACACCAGCCATCGCGCCAGCGCCAGGCGGTCCGCCTTGCTTCCCTTGGGCAGCCCGGGCAAGAACCCCGGCGTCGACGGCGTCACTTCGATCCCAGGCTGGCGAAAATCGCCGCGCAGGCGCACGTTCGTCGCGTGAGGCGTGGAGTCCTCTTCCACCGTCATCGCCTGGCTCAAGGGCGGATACTTAGCCGCCAGCGCCGTCAACTGCTTGTCGAGTTCTTTGAAGCCCACTTGCTCGTAGCGCTTGCTGCCCACCGCCGAGCCGTAGAATTTCACGAAGTGATCGGTAAGCGCGTCCCGCTCCTTCTGCGTCCGCTCCTCGGCTGGCTTCGACAGGATGCGTTCGGCGCGGTCGAGCACGCGAATCAGGATGCCGTAGGCCACGTCCCACGCCGTTCGCTTACCCGGATTCGCCGCCGTCCACCGCATCTCCCATTCCCACCGCTCCTGGAGCGGCTCCACGTTGTATTCGCACAGCAGGTTCTTGCGCTTCTCCCGGTACTCGGCCAGCGCCCGCCGGTACGTCCCGATCTCGCCCGGCAGCGGTGCGTCGAGCTCCGTCTCCTGCATGTTGTCGAAGAACGCAAACAGGCCGTAGAAGTCTTTCTGGGTGATAGGGTCGTACTTGTGGTCGTGGCATTGCGCGCAGCCCACCGTCAGCCCCAGCCACACCGTGCCGATCGTCGACGTCCGATCCACCACCTGGTCGAAGCGCAGCTTCTCCAGGTCCACGCCGCCCTCGCGGCTGGTGACGGTTTGCCGGTGGAATCCCGCGGCCAATTTCTGTTCGACTTTCGCCTCCGGCAACAGGTCCCCGGCGACCTGCTCGATGGTGAACCGATCGAACGGCATGTCCCGGTTGAGTGCGTCGATCACCCACTCGCGATAGCGCCACGCGAAGGGCCGCGCGTAGTCCTGAATGCCGCCCTCGCTGTCGGAGTAACGCGCCAGATCCAGCCACTGCCGCGCCCATTTCTCGCCGTAATGCGGCGACTCCAGCAGTTGGTCCACCATCCGCGCATACGCATCCGGGCGCTTGTCCTCCACGAACGCGCGAGTCTCTTCCGGCGTCGGCGGCAGTCCGATCAGATCCAGATACACGCGCCGCGCGAGCGCCGTCTTCGATGCCTCCGGCGACGGCCTGATGGCTTGCTTTTCGAGCCTGGCCAGCACAAACGCGTCAATCGGATTCCGCACCCAGACCGCGTTTTGAACCACAGGAACAGGAGGCCTGCGCAGCGGTTGGAACGACCAGTGCCGCGACGGCGCCGGTTTCGGCGCCTTAGCTTCCACCGGTCCGGCTGCGCCTTCTTCGATCCACGCGCGAATCAGGGCGGTCTGCGCTTCGGTCAATCGCGGGCCCGCCGGCGGCATTACCAGCGTCTTGCCCGCCGCGTTCTTGCTGCCGGTGGTGATGAGCTGATAGAGCCGGCTGCCTTCGGCGTCTTTCGGCCGGATCGCCTCGCCCGAGTATCCTCCGCGCACCGCGTCTGCCGCGCGATCCAGCCGAAGCCCGTTCATCTGCTGTGCGGCGCCGTGGCATCCGATGCAATGCTTGCGAAAGACCGGCGCGATGTCGCGCGTATAGTCAACCGCGGCGCTCGCACTGCACGCAACGGACAACAGAACGAGGCTCCAATGCTGGGTCATATGGAGAAAGCTCTTCTACACGATAGCGCGTTCACGGCGGCTCGTTCAGTACACTACGGTGAGCGGCGTCCGCCTCCGGCCAGCGATACGCGATACGCAGGCCGAGGGAGTCGGGCATAATAAAGGGAAGCAGACAATGAGTCGTATGCTCCAAATCGGTGAAGGACAGGTTGACGAGGCTCAGTTGGCGGATCTCTGCCGACACTATAGTGTCCGGCAACTCTCCTTCTTTGGGTCCGCCGCCCGCGGGGAAATGCGGCCTGATAGCGATATCGATTTGCTTGTCGAGTTCCTGCCGGACGCCGAAATCGATCTCGTGGATTATGCCGGACTGAACATGGAGCTGTCGCATCTGCTCGGGCGGACAGTGGATCTGGTTTCGAAGAATGGGCTGAAACCAATGATCCGAGCTTCCGTTTTAGAAGCAGCACGGCTCTTGTATGCGGCGTGACAGCCTTTATCTCACGGATATCATCGAAGCTGTCGAACAAATTGCTCAGTTCATCGCCGACTGTGATTTCCCGCGTTTCAAGGCTCGGAGTTGCTCCGTAGCGCCGTAGTACACAAGCTCGCGGTAATAGGCGAAGCTGCCGCACGAGTCTCCGAGAAAGTAAGAACCCGCCACCCTCAGATACCTTGGCCACAAATCATCGCTTTCCGTAACATTCTCGTCCACGCGTACTTCGGGATCGACTGGGACTTGGTCTGGCGAGCAGCCAGGAATCGTTGCCCGTTTTGCGGAAACAAGTGGATGAGATCCTCGCCGCAGAGTCCGCCGACGCCGAAGATGAAGGTGACGGCCCGAGACAACCCGCAAAGAGACCGTTTCGCGCTTTCGACCTCTACATTGCATCGATTATTTGGGCGCGAAAACACCGGTGTCCAGCCTCAGAGGACTAAGAGTGTACATGTCGGATAAGTCCTCGCCGCCGTCTGAAGTGCCGCCGCCGGGCCCCCGCAATTACTGGACTCGTCGCGGAATCGCGGAGTGGCTGGAGGCTCGGCTAACAGAGGTCCGGCCGACACTGGTGGGCATCGATCATGGCCTCTCGTTTCCAAAAAAGTATTTCGAGAAGCATAGGTTACAACTGGACTGGTCTGCGTTCTTGACGGATTTTCAGTGGCACTGGCCCACAAACGGAGACCACACCTATGTGGATTTCGTCCGCAAGTGGAGTTGTGGACATGCCGTAGGAAGAACCGGAGACCCCCGTTGGCGGCGACTCACGGAAATTAGGACCGGAAAGGCCAAATCTGTATTCCATTTCGACGTTCAAGGATCCATGGCAAAATCGACCCACGCGGGCCTACCATGGCTCCTTTATCTTCACCGGCGCCTCAGGGATCGCGTTCATTTCTGGCCGTTCGACGGATGGCAGGTGCCCGCCTCACGATCGGCCTTGTGGAAGTGTATCCAGCGCTGTGGAGTCACGCGTTTCCCACGAGAGGGCAGGGACTCCGACCAGCATGATATTCGATCGCTGCCTGGATGCGAAATGCTGATGGCGACGGATCTCTCCAGAACTTCTTGAGCCCGCCTCTCAACAAGGCGGACCGTAAGTTGGCGGAGATTGAAGGCTGGATTCTCGGCGTCGTTTGATGCCAGCAGCGCTTTTTCCAGCACGCATTCGCCTTAAAGACGGACGTATAGGTCGGTCTAGCCAAGGTCTAGCCATAACGAATCGTAAGGGGGGATCGCCAATCTCCTGGCGGACGGGAAGCTACCCTGCTCTACTATTGACATGCGGACCACACGCAGAAACTTCCTTCAAACGGCGCTGGGCATGCCCCTCGGCGCCGCTTTCGCGCATTATCAGGCGCTCGCCGCGCCCGCCCAGGGCCTCACCAAGATCACCAAAATCCAGACGCTTCAGCTCAAAGATGGACGGACGCTCATCCGCGTCGACACCGACGCCGGCTTATCGGGGTACGGCGAATGCAATACGCCGGGCCCCGCCGCACGGTCCGCGATCGCGGCATACAACGGCGCGGGCCGACTGCCGCATCTCGGCTTGATCGGCAAAGATCCGCTCGCGATCCATGTGCACTTCCACAACATGTTCTATGCCTACCCGCAGCGCCGGCGCGAGATCAAGGTGATCAGTGGAATCGACATGGCTCTCTGGGATCTGGCCGGCAAGATTTTGAACCAGCCGGTATCGAAACTGCTCGGCGGCAACTTCCGCGACGAGATCCTGCTCTATTCGCACGCCACCGGCGGCGACTACCTCAGCAAAGAACAGTGGCGTGACCGGGCTCAGAAACTGAAGTCGGACCCGCGCGGGTTCAAAGCCTTCAAGGTGGATATTCACCATGCGCTGGGAATCAACATGCAGGAGTACACGCCGAGCATCGGACCGGTGGAAGCGCGGCGGATTCATCAGGCCTACACGCTGGCCCGCGAAGCATTCGGCGACGAGATTGGGATCGACGTGCACTGTCACTGCGAACTCGACGTTCCCAGCGCCATCAAAGTGGCCCAGGCGGTGGAACACATTAGCCCGCTGTTCTTTGAAGATCCGCTGGCGCCGGAATGGTCGGAGAGCTGGATGGCGCTCCGGCGCGCGACGCGGCTCCCGATCATGACCGGCGAGAACATGGAGCTCGCTGAATGGGCGATCCCGTTCCTGCACAACCAGGCTGTGGACATTTTCCAGCCGGACATTATTAACTCTGGCGGCATTACAGGCGTGAAGATGATCGCTGATCTGGCGGCCAGCTATCGCATCCCGATCGCACTGCACAACGTGAGCGGGCTTATGTTGAATATGGCGTCGCAGCAGTTGGCTGCCGCGGTGTTCAACTGCCCACGCATGGAGTGCGCGGCGGGAGCGGATCGAATCCAGTGGGCTACTATGAACCCGATCGTCATTAAAAATGGCTACATGAAGGTTTCCACCGATCCGGGTCTGGGCGTGGAGCTGAATCAGGACTACCTGAAGGCTAATAGGGCAGAGGGCGAGCCTTGGTGGGCCTGATTACTCCCCGAACGTCATCGTCCCGAAATTCTCCGGCACGTGATTAGGATCCCGGTTCAGCACGCAGGTCGGCTGCCAGCAAAGGAAGTGACGCTTCGAGTCCGGCCCCAGTCCTTCGATGCGATAGAGATTGATCCTCCACCGCGTCCCGGCCTTCACCGTTTCCGGGCTGACGCTCGAAAGCGGAATTCGCGCCGCCGCGTACCAGACCCGAGCCTGCTCGTCGATCCGCGCCGCCGTCTTCCACCCCGATCGCCAGTTCCTGTCGTAACTCTTTTTTTCCAAGTCGATCGCCAGGTCGATCCAGTCGCCCGTCGGCGCAATCTCAAATTCGCGGTAATGCGTGATCCGCTCCCAGTCGTAACCGAGAAACATCTCCACCACGTCGCGATCCCAGAGCTTGTTGCGCGGGCCGTCGTTGTTCGGCGGCAGGAACAAATTCAGCTTGCGGTACGGGCAGATGAACAGCACATACAGATCGGAATCGGTCCAGAACGCTCTTACCTTGGAAGCCACTTGCGGGTAGTCCAGGGTATGCGTGCAATCCTTCACAATCTCCGCGGTCGCCGCCCGCTTCCACATCCCGGCTTCCGGATCCAGGCTCAACTCGGGTGCACCCATCGCATGAGGGATTGTCAAACTCGCCGGAGGCTGCGACGCCACGCACGGCTTGGTCAATTTCACATTCTGGAGCGCCGCCGCGTAGTCCGGCTTCAACCGCAGCGCTTCCCGGAACGCGCTTTCGGCGCCCGCGAAGTCGTTGTCCTCCAGCAGCGCCAGTCCCAGATTGTTGTGGACTTCGGCGAACGCCGGCTGCCGTTTCAGAATCTCCCGATAGACATTTGCGGCGGCCGCCGGATTGCCGCTGTTCGCCAGCAGCAGAGCCAGCCGGACCCGCGCATCGTTATTCTCCGGATTCAGATTGACGGCCTCGGCGAACTCGCTGCCCGCGTCCTCGGTCTTGCCCAACTGCTCCAGCGCCAGCCCCAGATTGTAATGCCCGTCCGCGTCGTCCGGATCGGCCGCCACGGCCTTTCGAAACTCTGTGACCGCACGCGCAAAGTCCCCCCGCCGCGCCAGGAACACTCCCAGACTGGAATGAGTCTTCGGATAGTCCGGCTGCAATTCCAGCGCTTTCCGCCACGCCTCCATGGCTTTCGCCTCGTCGCCCTGCCGGTCCCAGGCGACTCCCAGGTAATGCCAGGCCGTGGGCAGCGTCGGACTGAGCGTAGCCGCGCGCTCGAAGCGCTCCCGCGCCTGCTCCGGGTGGTCTTTTTGCAGCGCCTCCACTCCCCCCAGGATCTCCAGCTTCGCCTGCGCCAGCGTGGCCTGGAAGTTCCGCAGCGACTGCACATCGCGCAATTCCTTCTTCGACGCTTCGTCCTTCCCCTGTGCCCGCAGCGCGATCCCCAGGTTATAGTGCGCCTGATCGAAGTCCGGCTTCAGCGCGATGGCTTTTTGGAAAACCTCCACGGCTTCCTTTGCGCGGCCTTCGCTCTTGTGCGCCAGCCCCAACTGATACCAGGCTTCCGGATCCTTGGCGTTCGCTGCCACCGCCGCCTGAAACTCCTCCAGCGCGCCCTTCGCGTCGCCCTGGCGGCGCAACGTGATCCCCAGACGCTTGTGCGCTTCGGCGTAGTCCGGCTTGAGCCGGATCGCCTTTCGAAATTCTTCCGCGGCCTGCGCCAGTTCGCCGGACCGGCCCAGAGCCAGCCCCAGAGCCAGGTGCGCCTCCGCCAAATCCGGCTTCAGCCGGATCGCCTCGCGCAACTCCGCCGCGGCCGGACCGGTATCGTTCAGCGCCAGCCGGGCCAGCCCCAGCGCGTGATGCGTGGCCGCCGACGCCGGATCGGCCTTTACCGCCAGTTCCAGCTCCCGCGCCGCGCCGGCGAAATCCCGCTCCTCGATCAGCTTCATTCCGCGTGCATACGGCGGCTCCCGCCTTTGCGCGGGAGCCGCCGTGCACACCAGTACCAATGCGAATGCGAATTTCATCACCACATGAACTTCGCGCTCAACTGGCCGATGCGGGGATCCTTCGCCGAGGTCACCAGGCCGAAGCGGCTGCTTGTATAGTTGCCGTTCGGATTGTTGAACTGCGCATGGTTGAACACGTTGAAGAACTCCGCGCGGATGGTCAGCGACACCCGCTCGGTGATTTTGGTCATTTTGTGCAGGCCGAAGTCCGAGTTGTTGAAGCCCGGACCGTGGAAGAAGCGCCGCGCCGAATTGCCCACGCCGCCCAGCGCCTCCGAAGTGAACGCCGTCTTGTTGAAATAGCGGTTCTGCGCGCCGCGCGGATCGGTGAACGTCAGATCGCCTATATAGTTTGGCTCATCCACGCCCGACGCTCCGGTGAGCGAACGGTCGCCGCTCTGGGAGATCGTAATCGGGAATCCCGTGGCAAAGCGCGAAATTCCGTTCAGGCTCCAGCCTTCCGTCAGCCGCCGCGGCGCGCCGCCGAAAGCCTTTTGGAAGGGAATTTCGTAGTTGTAGCTCAGAACGAAGTTGTGCGTGATATCGAACGACGACAGCCCTCGGCTCAGCCTGTAGTTTGTGAAATTTACCGACTGGCCGTAGGCCGAGGAGTTGTCGATCGCCTTGCTGTAGCTGTAGGCTGCCAGGAAGGTAAAATCGGCCGCCTTGCGCTCCAGGGTCACCTGCAGCGAGTTGTAGTGTGAATTTGCGATGTTCGCCGTGTAGGAGTTGCTCCCGAAGTTCGGTCCCAACGGGCCGCGCGTGCCGTTCACTATCTCGCCGTTTGGGCGCGTATATACGCCCAACTCGCCGTTGGGTCCGCATTCAGGCGATCCGGCCAGCACGCCCCCGCCACGCAGGCCCAGGCATAAGCCCGGATGGCCGGGGTTCGATTCGGTCTGCGCGATCAGCCGGTGCCCCTGCGGTCCGACATAGGCCAGCGTCAACGCCGTATTCTGGTCGATCGAGCGCTGGATGCTGAAGTTGTAGTGCTCGGCGTAGGGCACGCGGTTGTGAATGTCGTAGCCGGGTGAGCCCTGAATCGGCAGGAAGACCGAATAGTCGAGCGTCTTGTTGTTCGGGTCGCCTGGAGTCGGCAGAACGAACGGGAAGCGCTGCCCCTGCGAGCTGCCGTCGGAGCGCGTCCGGAACGGCTCCTCAAACAGCGGCGGCACGATGCTCGGCCAGTACAGCCCATACGGCGCATCGCCCACTTCGTAGAACAGGTTCAAATCCTCAATCGAGCTGTAGTAGATGCCGAATGCCGCCCGGACGCTGGTCTTGCCCGGTCCGCCGAAGATCTTTTTCCCGATGCCGTCGGTGAACCCCGGCGAGTAGGCGATGCCCACGCGGGGAGCGAAGTTGTCATAGCGCGTCGGCGCCAGCGTCCGCGGAATCCCAGGGTCGCCCGGCACCACCCAGCCCTTCGGCGCCGTGGGGAACTGCGTCGACTGCAACCCCGGCACGATCGTCTCAATCTTGTCCTGCGTGTCGTACCACGGCTGGTTCACGTCCCACCGCAATCCGAAGTTCAACGTCACGTTGGGCCGTAAGCGGTACGAATCCTGCGCGAACACTCCGCCGTACTTCGACCGCGAATCCAGCACCTGGAAGCTGCACTGCGTATAACCCGCCGGAGCGCCGATCAGGTAATCGGCGATGTCGTTGCCGGTCTCCGAGCCGTCGAAGCTGAAGCTGCCGTTCGGTGCGCACACGTTCCGCTCGTTGATCTGGAAGTAACGGAACTCGCCGCCGAATTTCATGGTGTGGCGCCCCCAGATCTTGGAAAAACTCTCCGAGGCGTGCCACGTATTGTTGGGCTGGAACGTCGTCAGCGTCGGGCTGCCGATCGAAAAGTTCACGAACGAAAGCGGCGGCAGCGCTTCGTAGCCCGGAGGACCCGAGGGAATGATGCCCAGCGTGCCCAATCCCGTCACGAAGCCGAGATCGCCGACTTTGCCGAATCCGGCGGTCGGCTGGTCCGTAATCACGGCCGCGCGGGTGAAGCTGAGGCGCGCCTCGTTCACCGCCGTCGGCCCCAGGACCTTGGTGTTGCTCAACACCGCCAGTTGCGCCCGCGATGGCGTCACCGTGGGAAATCCCGGCACACTCGACGCGGGTAGCGGATTGGTTACCGTTGCGTCGTCGAAGCTGTAGTACGCCGACCAGTTGCCCCACTTCTGCGTCAGTACGTCGACGCGCTGCCCGGCCTTGTGGTCGGTGACGTCCCGGTTCTGGCCCGACGTTACGTACTGATTGTCGCCCCGGTTCGGGAGCGGAATGTACTTCAGGGTTCCGCGCGCCGCCGGTGAAAACGCCCGCTCCGGAATCACGCCTCCCGGAAATACGCAGTTCGTCGGATCCGTGCAGCCCGGCAGGCTGTACGGTTCATTGGCCTTCACCGTGTACCCCAGGCGTTTGGAGAGTTGGTCCGCCCAGTAAGATCCGTTTACCGTCAGCGGATTGCCGTCCGAATCGGCGAACGCGCCGGCGCCGAAGTTTCCGCCCCGCTGTGCCACTGAAGGCAGCGTCACCAGGCCCGTCCCGATGCCGCGCACTTCGCGCGTCCCCTGATAGTCAGTGAACCAGAACACGCGGTTCCCGATGGCCGGTCCGCCCACCGCGTACCCGAACTGGTTCCGCTTCAGCGCGCCCTTCGAAGGGTCGAAGAAGTTTCGCGCGTCCAGCTTGTCGTTGCGAAGGAATTCGAACCCCGTCCCGTGAATCTCATTGGTCCCGGACTTGGTCACGGCATTCATCACCGCGCCACTGAACTTCCCGTACTCGGCGTCGAACGAGTTCGTGATCAACCGGAACTCGGAGATCGCGTCAAGATTCGGAATGACCGCGGCGCCCAGGTTGCGTCCTTCCGTCACGTCCGCGCCATTCACCAGGAATGCGTTGGCCGTCTCGCGCTGCCCGTTCACCGAGATGTTGCCCGACGACAGCGTGCCCGAAACCGGCCGGTCCTGCTGGATGGAGCCCGCCGTCGCCGGCGCCACACCCGCCTGCAGTCCGAGCAGATCGATGTAGCTGCGCCCGTTCAGCGGCAGGCCTACGATCTTCTTCGTCTCGATCACCTCTCCCAACTGCGTCGCCGTCGTCTCGATCGCGACAGCGCCTGCGCTGATTTCAACCGACTGGTCCACCGTGCCCACGGTCAGAGTGATATCGGCGCGGCGCTGCTGGTTCACGTCGAGTAACACATCCGACACCACATATTTCTGGAATCCAGGCGACGTCGCCTCAATCCGGTACCGGCCCACCGGCAGAGCCAGAAAGCGATAATCGCCCGTGATGCTGCTTTTGGCCGCTCGGCCCTGATTAGTCTCCAAATTGATTGCTTTTACGTCCGCATCGGCCACAACGGCGCCGCTTGGGTCGCGAACCGTCCCCAGAATCGTGCCGGTCACATCGGCGCGAACGATCGGGGCAAGAAACATCGGGAAAAGAGAGATAGCCACGACGGCTATCGCGAGGACTCTACAGTTCAAGATAGTCATGTAACCTCCTCTGGCGATTGACGGGAGACAGCTTCGTGCGCTCGGCGGCATTTCACGCCGTGAACGCCTGACTGTAACCGCCGCCGCGTTGAAGCGGAGGTTTTGATAAATTCTCTAGGCAGAGCCCCCTGATGCCCGTAGAACCATTGGCTCATTTTGGCTCCCGGTTTTGCGCTCAGGATACCACAAGATGACAACTTTAGAATCCCGGTAGGATGGTGTTAACATGACGGGCGCGCGCAGAATGGATATGACCCCACGGGATTCCTGGCTTCGGCTGAGGCCTGTCTTCGCTCTCGCTCTGATGTCCATCGGCGGCATTGCGTGGACGGCGCGCTTCCTGCCCGCCCAGACGGCCGCCCCTTCCCCGCTCCAACCGTCGTTCGAACAGCTCGTTAAGCCGTTTCTGAAGCGAAACTGCCTGCGCTGCCACAACGAGGAGACGTCGATGTCCGGCGTCCGGGTCGACCATCTCGACGCAGCGCTCGATGATCGCCACCTTAAACTCTGGGAAGCCCTGCGGAGAAGAATCGGGAATGAGACCATGCCGCCCAAGGGGCAGCCGCAGCCAACCGGCGCCGAGCGTCAGGAGATGGTGGAGTGGATCGGTCGCGCCCTCGACGTGGCTCGCTCGCGTCCCACTCCGAAGAACGGGCTCGTCCGCCGCCTCACGATCTCGCAGTACCGGAACACCCTGCGCGAGCTGCTGCTGCTGGACGACGATCTTACGGAAGCGCTGCCTCCCGACGCCGTCTCCGGCGACGGGTTCTTGAATAACAAGGACACGCTGCAACTGTCGCCCATGCTGTTGGAGGCCTACTTCGAAATCGCCTCAGAGGCGCTCAATCGATCTATCGTCGATCCGAAATCGAAGCCCTCGATCCAGAAATTCCGCGTCGACCTGGGCGCGTCGGTCAATCCCCACCCCTTCCCCGAACGTCTCGTCCTCGGCGCCAACAGCATGCTGCTGGACAATCAGGATTTCATGGTGACGCAACCGCCGCCCGTCAAGCCCTTCCCCTTCGAGCCGCACTCCATGCGCACCAAATACCGTTTCATCGAAGGCTATGCCGGCAACGATACCGTCCGCGGCTGGCGGGAGTACGACAGCATTTATCACTCCGTCTTCGCCTGCATGCGCGGCAACACCGGCTATCCCAAGGGGCGTCCATACGAAACGGTCCCGCGCGGCCTGCTGCTGCGGCCGGCCATTCCAAGCGACGAGCTGCTCGGCGGCGATGGTACCTATGGGCCCAAAGCGAATTTCAAGATTTCGCTGCGCGAGCTGCCCGATCATGGCCCCTTCCGGGTTACCGTCACGGCGGCAAAATACAACGACGGGCTGTTGCTGGATCCGGGCGCGCCAGCCCAACAGGCGGATGGCTCCGAGGTCGTCATTTCCCGCAATCTGGGAAGTCCGCAATCCGTCACCATCGCGAAGGCTGGTATCTACCAGGTGGACGTCTACGCCGCCGCCGGAAGAGAGGAGCCCCCGGCGCCGGACTCGTCGCGGCTCGCCGACGGGCTTGCCGGATCATGGCCGCTGAATGGCAAGACAGCCGGCCGCCTGCAGGGAGACGCGCGCTTCGTGGACTCCCCGTTCGGCCAGGCGATTTCGCTCGACGGGGATCGTGATTCCGTGGTGATCCCCCGCGACGATACGATGAGCGTTGCGGGCGGCGACTTCACCGTGTCGGCATGGATTCACCCGCGGCAACTGCGTAGAGCGGGAATTGTCGGCCTCGGCACGTACGGCTCGCAGCACGGCTGGTACCTGGACATGCCCAACGACAAGGGCGTTGTGCGGATCGAAACCACCGGGCCTGCAAACGGACCCAATGGCGCCATCACTTCGCCGCCGGGAGCCATCCGCGCCGGCGCCTGGCAGCATGTTGCCGCCGTGATGCGCCGCGGAAAAAAAGAATCTTTCCTTTTCGTAAATGGCTACCCGGTCGCGAAGGGGGAGATTGGTCCGGACAACCTGGATAATCCGAAAATCAATCTCCATCTCGGTCGCATTCAGGATGCCCCGCAGTTTCAGGGGGAGCTGGACGAAGTGCGCATCTACCGCCGCGCCCTCGCCGATGCCGAGATTCAGGCTTTAGTGCAGCCCGGAAAACAGTTCGTGCAGCCGCCGCCCCCCGAAAAGACACAGGAGGTTACTCTGACCCTTGGCGGCCGGCAATTCACTGGCGCGTTGCCGCAAGCCGCGTTCCTGGCGCTCCGTCTGGACGCCGGCCCGCTGCAACTGCACGCCACCCACAGCGGCGTCACGCGGCTGCAGCGGATCGTATTGACTCCCCTCGCCGCCGGCAGCGAAGTTTCACAGCGTCTCCGAGCCTTTGAGAAACGTTCGCCGCGCGTCGGCGTGTACCTTGGGCTGCGCCGCGATTGCGGCAGCACCCTCGCTCCGGCCGGGCCGCCGCAAACCGTGTCCGGCGCCAACCTGACGCGCTATGTATTCCAAGGGGCCATCCAGAATTTCCCCAGTCCGGACGTCGAAAAGGACAACGTCAACTATCTTGCCGGCGTACGTGAAATCGGCGTCCGCAGCGAGTACACCGACGGCCGCGACATGCCTCGCTTGCTGATCCGTTCGGTGGAATTCGAGGGACCGTACTACGAGACCTGGCCTCCGCCGTCGCATCGAAACATCTTCATCGATTCCAGCCGCAAACAGGATCCGCCAGCCTACGCGCGAGAGATCATTCGCGCGTTCGCCGGCCGCGCTTACCGCCGGCCCATCACCGCCGCCGAAGAATCCTCGCTGCTGGCGGTGTTTAAGAAATCGTTCGCGGCCGGAGGCAACTTTCAGGAAAGCGTCAAGGACTCGCTGCAAGTCGTCCTGACTTCGCCGCAGTTCCTGTTCCTTATCGAGAACAGCCTCACGCCCGAACCGGAGCCGCTCGACAACTACGAGCTGGCTTCCAAGCTGTCGTACTTCCTCTGGAACGGCCCGCCCGATCGAGCCACTCTGCAATTAGCCTCGAGCGGCGCTCTCCGGAAACAGTTGGACGCCGAAGTGGGCCGCATGATCGACGATCCTCGCTTCTCGCGGTTCGTCGGCGAATTCGCCTCGCAGTGGTTGAGCCTGGACAAGTTCAACGTGCTGGAGCCGGACCGCAAACGCTATCCCAAGCTCACCCGTGACACCCGCGACCAACTCCGACAGGAGCCGGTCAACTTTCTGCAATACGCCATCCGCAACAACCTGCCGGTGCGAAATCTCATTGAGTCCGATTTCGTGGTCGCCAACGAAGTCGTCGCCGGCTACTACGACCTCGCCGACAAGACCGAAAGCGGCTTCCAGTTTGTTCCCATCGCCCACGGCCGCCCTGAGCTCGGCGGACTGCTGACGGAGGCGGCGATCATGGCCGGCCTGTCCGACGGCCGCGAATCGAACCCGGTGAAGCGCGGAGCGTGGCTGGCGCGCAAGATCATCGCCGAGCCCCCCGATCCTCCTCCGCCCAACGTGCCGGCCCTGAAAGAGGACACCGCGCAGCTCACGCTTCGCCAGCGGCTGGAGCGGCATCGCAACCAGCCCGGATGCGTCCAATGCCACACGAAAATCGACCCCTGGGGCGTGCCGTTCGAAGAGTTCGATGCGGGCGGCCGCCTGAAGAAGGAGCCCGCCGACGCGCGATCCAGGCTGCCCGACAAGACCGAAGTGTCCGGCGTAAACGACCTGAAGCGCTATCTCGCCGAGGACCGCATCGATCAAGTGGCCTTCAGCGTTCTCAAGCATCTGGCCACTTACGCCACCGGCCGCAGCCTCTCATACAACGAGCTTGCCGGGCTCAAGAAAGACGGCCTGAAATTGAGGGCCGGCGGTTATCGCATGAAGGACATGGTCCGGTTCGTGGTCAACAGCAATCTGTTCCTCGAAAAGTAGTAGAATAACGGGAAATAGTGGAGGCGCCGATGAGTAACTCCCTTCAGCTCGACCGCCGTGCTTTCCTGAGAGGTCTGGGAGGCGCCGCGCTTGCCCTGCCCGTTCTCGACGCCATGGGCGCCGAAGTCACCAGCCAGGTTCCTCGTCGATTCTGCGCCATCTATACAGCCAACGGCATGTCGCTCCCGCAAGCGGAGCATAACCTGGCCGAGTGGAGCTGGTTCCCCACTGTCCAGCACAACGGCGAATTCGCCTTCGGCTACTCCACCGAACCGCTCAGCCCCTTCCGGAAACAGCTCAGCTTCATGGGCGGACTGTATCACCCCAGCGGCCCCAAAGCGGACCCGCACGTCTGCTCCGACATGTGGCTTACCGGCGCCCCGCTGCACAATCCGAAGCCTGGGACCTACAACTCAGTCGGGCTCGATCAAGTCGTCGCGCTTCACACCAAGCAGTATTGCCGGCAGCCTTCCCTGGTGCTGTCGATTGACGCCGGCACCGGCTTTCTCTCCCGCACGGGCACCATCTCCTACAGCCTGGAAGGCAGGCCGATCCCCGCGGAAAACAACCCTCGCCGCATCTTCGACCGCTTGTTCCGCGGCGATCGCTCGTCCCTCAAATCCGAACATGAGATGCTGCAGCGGCGGATCAAACTGGTGGACGCCGTGGTGGAAAGCGCGCGTTCCCTCGACCGCCAGCTCGGCAAGTCCGACCGGGAGCGGATGGATCAGTACCTGACTTCGCTCAATGAAGTGGAATCGCGCCTGATCTCCTCGGAGCGCTGGATTGACATTCCCCTGAAGAAGCAGGATTACTCGCACCTGAATCTCGACGCCACGTCGGAGGGTGAGCCGGCCGAGTACTACCGCAACATGTTCGACCTGATCGCGCTGGCCTTCGATGCCGACATCACCCGCTCGGTCACGTTCATGCTCAACCGCGAGGACGGCATGGGCATCAGCGATACGTTCCCGCTCAAGTTGGGACTCTCGAAAACACACCACAACCTCTCGCACGCGGTCGACAAAGACGGGCAGTTGCAGTTTGCCAAATACGATCTATTCCTCAGCCGGCAGATCGCGCACTTCCTCGATCGGCTGAACGGCTATCAGGACCGCAGCGGCAGCGTTCTCGACAACAGCATCGTGCTGTTCGGCAGCGGCGCGAGCACCACGCACAACCCCCGCAACCTGCCGACGCTGATTGCCGGTGGAGCCAACATGGGCCTCAGGCACGGGACCTACTGGCACAACGGCGAGACGCGGATGTCGAACGTGTACCTCAGCATTCTGCAATCTCTGGGCATCGGCCAGGAAAGCTTCGCCGACAGCACCGGCACGCTCAGCGGTTCAATCTTCGGGCGCGCCTGAGCCGGCATACCCCAGTCACTGTTTCCCAGACGGCTGATTCGGTGCCGCAACCTCAGCGGACGACCGGGCAGGGTAAACCACGATTTCCACCGTTCCGCCTGCGCCGGCCTCGTCAGTCTTTCCAAGTCCGATGGTCTTGATCCTGGTGTCGTCAAGCCGAAAGTTTTCGACCAGATAATCGCGGATCACTGCGCTACGGGCCTGGGTTAGTATACGTTCCTTGTCGCTATCGCCTTTCATCTCCACGGAAGCGGCCACTACGGCAAGACCGAAATTCTCGTTCTCCAGGAACTTGCCTGCCTCATTCAGAGCCTTCTGATTCTTAAGCTTGGCAGTATCCGGATTGCCGAAGATGCGCTTCGCGTCGTAGCTGAACGTCTTCATCGAAGGCCCGCGGGGAAGCTTGGCGATCGCGTTCTTTTTCAGTTCCTCTGAATCTTCATATCCCCGCTTTTTGAAAAAGCCGCGTAACAGGAAGTTGTGCTTTAGTGCTTCCATGTTCTCTCGGAGGGCGGTTGCGCTGGCGCTGGCTTGCTCATAGATCCTCTTATCGTTGATGAGTGCTCCCACCGTCCCTTCGCCCCGGTTGATCTTGGCGCTGATCGAGTTCAGGTTGTCCGCGGCGCCCCCGACGTTCGCCACGGCGTCCTTAGTCGTATCCAGGATCTGGTTGGTCTTCTTGATGATGTCCGAAATGTCGAGTGGAGGCTCACTTCCGATGGTCTCTCCGCCCTGCAACTCCGCGGCTTCTTTCGATCCGAACGAGACTTCAACATACTTGTCTCCCAACAACCCCTCGGACTTGATGGACGCCAGCGAATCTTGCTTCACCACGGCACGGGTCTCGCTCGCCAGATCCATTACCACGGTCACCTTGCCGTCGGGCCGTTTCGGCAGGTCGATGCGTTTTACGGTTCCCTTGCGTATCCCGCCGACACGCACGTCGGCGCCTTCGTTCAAGCTGGCTACATTTTGAAAGTCCGCTCTCACGCGATAAGTCGACTCAAAAAGCGACTCTTTGCTGCCGATCAAGAACACGCCGGCGAATAGAATCAGCAGCGTCGCAACGATAAATAACCCCAGACGAAACGTTGTAGTCATAGGACCGTTCCTCTTAAGCGGCGTCCTTCAGAAACCGCTCGACAAACTGATCATGGCTATTTTTCAAATCCTCGAAAGTGCCTTCGATCGAGATCCTTCCTTCGTTAAGCAACACTAAACGATCCGAAAACGACCTGGCGCCGTGGATATCGTGGGTTACAACAACCGACGTCATGTCGCGGCTTTGCTTCAATTCTGAAATCAGATTCCCGATTTCGCTGGCGGTAATCGGATCCAGCCCCGCCGTCGGCTCATCGAATAGCAGGATTTCAGGATCCAAGGCCAGTGCCCGAGCCAATCCAACTCTCTTTTGCATTCCCCCGGAGATCTGAGAAGGCATCTTGTCCACGTCCTGCTCCATTCCGACGTTCGACAGCAGCTCGTGTACGCGGTGTTTCCTCTCCTCGTCGGAGAGCTTGGTATGCCGTCTCAGCGGAAAGTCCACGTTCTCTTCGACGGTCATCGAATCATACAGCGCCGCCTGCTGAAACAGGAATCCGGCTTTCTTTCTGACTTCGTCCAATTTGTCAATCTTCAGCCCGGTGATCTCCTGCCCATTGAGAAGTATGGAACCCGAATCGGGCGCCTGCAAGCCGATCAGTAATTTCAACAAAACGCTCTTCCCCGTCCCGCTTCGCCCCAGGATCGCAACGGTCTCGCCGCGGGCGACCGTGAGATCGACTCCGTTCAAGACCTTCTGCGGTCCGAACGATTTGCGCAAATCCTTAACCACAACTGCGGGCGACTTCTTTTCATTCCCCATGCGGCCCTCACGGAAAAAATACGAGAATCACTCGAACCAATAGAACATCGGCGAGGATGATGAATAGGGAAGAGAGAACGACCGAGCTGGTTGCGGATCGTCCCACGCCCTCCGTTCCACCCTGGGTGCGTAATCCTTGAAAGCAGCCGATGACCCCGATGATCATGCCAAATACGGCAGTCTTGATCGTCGGCGGAAGAAAGTCGTTGAAAGTCAGGTTTTTCAGGCCATTCTTCAGGAAGAGGTGGAGTGAGATTGGTTCTACAAGGGTATTAGCAATCCACCCCATAAGGATGCCGCAGAAATCCGCGGCCAGGGTCAGTAATGGCAGCATCGTGATACACGCCAATACACGTGTGGCGGCAAGAAACTTATACGGATTGACAGCCGATGCCTCCATGGCGTCGATCTGCTCGGTGACTTTCATCGACCCCAATTCCGCCCCGATGCCCGCTCCCACTCGACCGCTCACCACCAGCGCGGTGATGATTGGTCCGGTCTCCTTGATAAGGGAGAATACAATGACGGTGGGTAGAAGCGACTTCGCCCCGAAGCGGATCAAACTATCACGAGTCTGCAAGGACATGACGACGCCCGTTGCAGCTCCGGCCAAGGCCACCAGCGGAAGCGATCCGGATCCGACCATGTCCATTTGGCGGATCAATTCGCGGGCCTCAAACGGGCGGGCGAAGGCTGCTCGGACCAGTCGTCCGCAGAACATGCCCAACTCTCCAAAGAACTCGAAGAACGACACAACCATCGCTTTGGCGACATCCAAATGATTCGTCACTTGGCGCGTATCCGGCATCCTTACTTCTCTTGAAACAAATGACCTGCCGATGGGTGGCCAAACTCGTCAAAGGCCTTTAAATCAATAGGATGACCGCTGGTGACGAAATTCAAGCCGAGCAATTCTTACTCTGCCTTGCCAGATTCGTCCCGCAGGTCCCTTGCCATGTTCTTCCAGGTCCCTTGCCATGTTCTTCAGTGCTCAGATTCATGCTCTTTGGGCCCATTGCGTGCCTGTTTGGCCCATTGCGTGCTTGATAGTATCGCATGATCAGATTACTCCTATCATTAGCCTCAGCCAGTGTCGGAGCTATGTTGATGATTGGTATGGCACCGATCCTTGCGCTAACCAATTCGAATGGTCTTAAGGATACAAAAGATGAGATCAAAGAAGGCGGCAAATCCGGCGCGCGCGTCGCCAAGAGGGCCGGAAAGGCGATGAAAAGGGCCCCGAAGCACGCCGCCAATAAAGCCGCCGGGTAGATCGAACTACGAGCGCGGTGGGAGAATCCGGACGAATGAGGCTGCGCCGCAGCCTCAGGTGTGCGAAGCACTGGTCGTCATTGGATCATGATGCTCACGGATGCGGCCACAACCCAGGCAGCGCTCAACTGGATGGCGGCAAGACTTTTCATGGTGTCGGCAGGCACGCGAAAGTTCACCTGATAGCGGTCCACCGCGCCTGGAAGTCCGATTGCCAGCGCGCGTGAATCCCGGCCGCCGATCGTGAAACATTCCACGTACAATTTGATCTCTACGGGCGATTCTCGCCCGACAATAGCTGGGTGACTTTTACGGTCCGGATTCAGCCCAATCGCAGGCGCGTCACGGTGGCGCCATTGGATGGGCCGAAGCCGGTTCCCGAAAGCGGTTGGATCCCTATAGTGGATGCGAGAACTGACGACTTTGCCAGTTGGTCGCCAGATGGGAGGACGCTCTACTTTACTTCCGCGGTAGATGGATATAGCTGTTTGTGGGCGCAGCGATCGAAGCAGGCTCCCGGCGGACAGTGGAGGCGCCCTTCGCGGTACAGCACTTTCACGGACGCGTGTCGTTTGGGCACGGAGGCTTGGGCCCCGGCGAGCGGCCGGATCGGACTGGCGCTGGTTGAGGTTACCGGGAACGTCTGGATGATGTCGCGAGCCGGTGCGCGCTGACCCAGCTTCCGGTAACAGATTGAATTTACTGAGGCGCGCACGTCCGTAAGCGGCGCTCGGGGAGAGGGGTCCGCAGGGCGGCCTCATGGCCGCTCCAAGTCTGTAACATGTTGACCGGACACGTCGTCTCTTGTTTAATAGCGTCTATTGCGGTAGCCTCATAGGCGAATCATAACGAATGTACAATCTAAGCGTTTCCCGCCCATCCTGGAAAACTTCAGCTCAAGTCCTGGCGGCGGCCTGTATTCTCTTGACGGCCGGTTGCACCAAAAGGGATGTTGCCTCGGCCAAGGACTCCGGCAAAAAAGGTGGGGACGGAATTCCGGTCACTCTTGCCGCGGCTGTTCCAAAGGACGTGCCCCTGGAAGTCCAGGTGATTGGAAACGTGGAAGCGTTTTCCAACGTGGTGATGAAGTCGCAGGTGACCGGCCTGCTGACCAAGGTGCATTTCAAAGAAGGCGACTACGTGAAGAAGGGCGACCTTCTCTTCTCCATCGACCCCAGCCCGTTCGAGGCGCAGCTTGCCGAAGCCGAAGCGAATCTGGCGCGTAGCGAGGCGCAGCAGGCCCAGGCCGAGGCGCAATTGAAGCGGGACCAGGCGCAGGCTAAGTTCGCGAGGACCCAAGCCACGCGCTACGACGCCCTGATGAAACGCGGGATCATTTCCAAAGACCAGACGGAACAGATTTCGGCCAACGCCGATACGGCGGTGGAGGGCGTGCGCGTGGACGAGGCGGCGATTCGCAGCGCGCGGGCCTCGGTGACGGCCATCCGGGCGCAGGTGCAGAACGTGAAGATCCAGCTTGGATACACGCAGATGCGGTCGCCTCTGGACGGGCGTACGGGAAATCTGAGCGTGAAGGAAGGCAACCTGGTGACGGCGAACGTGACGGAGCTGATCACCATCAACCAGGTTCAGCCCATTTACGTTACCTTCGCGGTCCCGGAAGCGAACCTGCAGGAGATCAAGCGCTACATGGGCGAGGGCAAACTGCCGGTGACCGTGGCTCCCCAGGAAGGGGGCGAACAATTGGACGCCGGGGTGCTCACCTTTGTGGACAACATGGTGGACGTTACCACCGGGACCATCAAGCTGAAGGGGACCTTTACCAACGCGGACCGCCGGATGTGGCCCGGCGAATTCGTGCGCGTCACGCTGCGCCTGGCCACCCAGCGCAACGCCATTATCGTTCCTGGGCAGGCGGTTCAGGAAGGCCAGGACGGGCCATTCGTGTACGTAGCGGGCAAGGACATGACGGTGGAAGCCCGCAAGGTGCAACTCGGCTCCCGCCTGGGTCAGGACGTGATGGTCCAGAACGGCCTGGAAGCCGGTGAGCAAGTGGTCACCGAAGGGCAATTGCGGCTGACTCCGGGCATGAAAGTGCGCAGCCGCGAGGCCGGGCCGCCGAAGGGCGGGCCGCGTAAGAAGAAAAGCGAAACGTGAGCATCTCCGAAACCTTCATCCGGCGTCCGATCGCGACCAGCCTGCTGATGCTGGGCATCGCACTGTTCGGCGCTCTGGGCTACCGCGCGCTGCCGGTTGCGGATCTGCCGAACGTGGATTTTCCGACCCTGGTGGTTTCGGCCACCCTGCCCGGCGCCAACCCGGACACGATGGCCTCGGCCGTGGCCACGCCGCTGGAGCGGCAGTTCACCGGCATCGCCGGCCTGGACTCCATGATCTCCGTGAACGCTACCGGGAACACGCAGATCACCCTGCAGTTCGATCTGGCGCGGAATATCGACGGCGCGACCGTGGACGTGGAAACGGCAATCGCGGAGGCCATGCCACTGCTGCCGCCGGGGATGCCCAATCCGCCCTCTTTCCGCAAGTACAACCCCGCCGACTCCCCTATTCTCTTCCTCGGACTGTCCTCGCCAGTGCTTCCGATGTGGAAGCTGAACGAGTACGCCGAGACCATGCTGGCTCAGCGTCTGTCCATGGTGGCCGGTGTGGCGCAGGTGCAGGTATGGGGCTCGCAGAAATACGCCGTGCGCATCCAGGTGGATCCGAACAAGCTGGCGGCGCGCCAGATCGGCCTCAATGAAGTGAACCAGGCAGTGCAGGACTGGAACGTCAACGTTCCCACCGGCACGCTGTACGGCATGCAGCAGTCTTTCAACGTACTGGCTTCCGGGCAGTTGATGAAGGCAAAGGACTACCGGCCGATGGTGGTTGCCTGGAAGAACGGCGCCCCGGTGCGCCTCAGCGATGTGGCGCAGGTGCTGGACAGCGTGGAAGACGACAAGGCCGGAAGCTGGCTGTTGAACAAGGGCAGCGTCAAGCAGGCCATCAACCTGATGGTCATGCGGCAGCCGGGAAGCAATACGATCGACGTCACCGACAATATCAAGAAGCTGATCCCCACTTTCCAGAAGCAGCTTCCTCCGTCGGTGGAACTGGGGATCCGCGGCGACCGCTCCAAGAACATCCGCGATTCCTTCCAGGACATCAAGCGGACTATGGCCGTGACGCTATCGCTGGTGATCCTGGTAATCTTCCTGTTCCTGCGAAACGTGTCGGCGACGGCCATTCCGGCCATGGCGCTTCCCTTCTCCATCATCGGCACTTTTGCCGTGATGTATGTTCTCGATTACAGCCTGGACAATCTGTCGCTGATGGCGCTGATTCTGTGCGTGGGCTTCGTGGTCGACGACGCGATCGTGATGCTGGAAAACATCGTGCGGCACCTGGAGCGCGGGGAGACGCCGATGGAGGCGGCCCTCCGTGGATCGCGGGAAATCGGCTTCACCATCCTCTCGATGACCATCTCGCTGGCCGCGGTTTTCATTCCCGTGCTGTTCATGGGCGGCCTGCTGGGCCGGCTGTTCCGGGAATTCGCCGTAACCATCTGCGTGGCCATTCTGATCTCCGGCATGGTTTCGATTTCGCTGACGCCGATGCTGTGCAGCCGCTTTCTGCGTCCTCCGCGCGAACAGCGCAGGCGCTGGTTCTACCGGGTGACGGAGCGGTTTTTCACCGGATGGCACTGGCTCTATGAAGTCACCTTGCGCTGGGTGCTGAACCATCGCCCCGTAATGCTGGCGGTATTCGTACTGATGCTGGGCGGGACCGTCTACCTGTTCGTCAAGATCCCGAAGGGCTTCATTCCCGGACAGGACACAGACACGATGTTCGTGGTAGTGGAAGCCGAGCAGGGCACCTCGTACCTGCAGATGGCGAAATACCAGATGCAGGTGGGCGAGATCCTGCGGCAGGACCCGAATATCGACACGGCCATGCTGAGCGCGGGCGGCTCCTTCAACACGTCGTCAAACTCCGGCCGCATGTTTGTCACTCTGAAGCCGCGCAAGGAGCGGGGAAAAGACGTTTTTCAGATAGTGGAAGATCTACGGCCCAAGCTGAGCCGGATCATGGGCGTGCGCGCCTTCCCCACCGTGCCTCAAGCCATCCGCATCGGCGGCCGGCCGTCCAAATCTCAGTACGATTTCACGCTCCAATCGCCCGACACCGCGGCGCTATACACCCTTGGGGCGAAGTTTGAGCGGGTGGTAGCGCAGTTGCCGGGCCTGGCCGACGTCACCTCCGACCTTCAACTGAAGAATCCGCGCGTAAGAGTGGTGATCGATCGCGACAAGGCCGCCGCCCTTCAATTGAACGTGCTGAACGTGGAAGGCACTCTCTACAGCGCCTTCGGGCCGCGCTGGGCGTCCACCATTTATTCGCCCATCAGCCAGAATCGGGTGCTGCTGGAGCTGCTGCCGGAATATCAGGCGCACCCGGACACGCTGCCCATGATCTATTTCAAGTCCACCGACAACCAGCTTGTGCCGTTCGGCGCGTTCGGAAAGTACTACACCGACGCCGGACCGCTGACCGTGAACCACTCCGGCCAGCTTCCGTCGGTGACCATCTCCTTCAACCTGAAGCCGGGGGTGGCGCTGGGCGACGCAGTGTCGGAAATCGAAGAGGCGGCGCTGCACAATCTCCCCGGACGAATCACGACCAGCTTCTCGGGTACCGCCAAAGCGTTCCAGGATTCCTTGCGGAACATGGGCCTGCTGCTGACCGTGGCGATCCTGGTGGTCTACATCGTGCTCGGGGTGCTTTATGAAAGCTACGTGCATCCCATCACCATCCTGTCCGGACTACCCTCGGCCGGCTTCGGCGCGCTGCTGACGCTGATACTGTTCAATGTGGAGCTGAACATCTATGCCTTCGTGGGCCTGATGATGCTCATCGGCATCGTCAAGAAGAACGCCATCATGCAGATCGATTTCGCGCTGGAAGCCGAGCGCAAAGAAGGCAAGTCGCCCCGCGACGCCATCTTCGAAGGCTGCCTGACGCGCTTCCGGCCAATCATGATGACCACCATGTCGGCGCTGCTGGGCGCTCTGCCCATCGCTCTTGGTTATGGCGCGGGCGGCGAAGCGCGGCGTCCGCTGGGCCTGACGGTAATCGGCGGCCTGATCTTCTCGCAGGCCCTGACGCTTTACCTGACACCCGTGGTCTACACTTACATGGCCTCCATTCTCGACCGCTGGAACGCGCGCGGCAGGACGCGGATGATCCCCGTAGCCGCCGTCGCCGATTCGAGGAGCCTGGCGAAGTGAACATTTCGCAGACCTTCATCCTGCGGCCCATCGCCACCAGCCTGTTCATGGCGGCGATCGCGCTTTTCGGCACCGTCGCCTACCGGGCGCTTCCCGTGAGCGACCTTCCGAACGTGGACTTCCCCACGCTGCTGGTGACGGCGAGCCTGCCCGGTGCAAACCCCGACACGATGGCGTCGGCGGTGGCGACGCCGCTGGAGAACCAGTTCTCCATGATCGCCGGGTTGAACTCCATGACCTCGGTCAACTCGCTGGGCTCCACGCAGGTGACTTTGGAATTCGACCTGGAGCGCAGTCTGGACGGCGCGGCGGTGGACGTGCAAGCCGCCATCACGCAGGCCAGCCGCCTGCTCCCTCCGGGTATGCCCACGCCGCCCACGTTCACCAAGGTGAACCCGGCCGACCAGCCGGTGCTGTACCTGGCCATGACCTCTTCGTCGCTGCCCCTGTGGACTCTGGACGAGTACGCCGAAACCCGCGTGGCCCAGCGCATCTCCATGATCTCCGGCGTGGCCCAAGTGCAGGTGCTGGGCGCGCAGAAGTACGCCGTGCACGTACAGATGGATCCGCAGCAACTGGCCACGCGCCAGATCGGCATCAACGAGATCGAAACCGCGCTGCGCAACTGGAACGTAAACCTGCCGGCCGGCTCCATTATCGGACCGCGCCGCGCGTTCACGCTGACGGCGTCGGGGCAACTGATGAACGCGGCGGCGTATCGCTCAGTGGTGGTGGCCTACCGCAAAGGCAACCCGGTGCGCCTGGAAGAGCTGGGCCGGGTGATCGACGGGGTCGAAGACGACAAGACCGCGTCGTGGTTCTACAAGAAGGACTTCGCGCAGCGCGCAGTGGTGCTGGCTATCCAGCGCCAGCCGGGAACCAATACCATCACCGTAACCGACGGTATCAAGAAGCTGCTGCCGGTGTTCACCTCCGAGCTTCCGCCCTCGGTGAACATGAACATCCTGTACGACCGGTCGGAAACCATCCGCGAGTCCTACCACGACGTGCAGTTCACCATGCTGCTGACGCTGGGGTTGGTGGTAATGGTGATTTTCGTGTTCCTGCGCAATGTCTCAGCCACTGTGATTCCTAGCCTGGCGCTGCCTTTCTCGGTGATCGGGACGTTCGCGGTAATGTACCTGCTGGACTACAGCCTGGACAACCTGTCGATGATGGCGTTGATCCTGGCGGTGGGCTTCGTGGTGGACGATGCCATCGTGATGCTGGAAAACATCGTCCGGCATATGGAGTTGGGCGAAGAGCGGACGGCTGCGTCCCTGACCGGTTCGCGCGAGATCAGCTTCACAATCGTGTCGATGACCCTGTCCCTGGCGGCGGTGTTCATTCCTGTGCTGTTCATGGGAGGCGTGCTGGGGCGGCTGTTCAAGGAGTTCGCCGTCACCATCTGCGTCGCCATCCTGATTTCGGGCGTGGTTTCGGTGACCCTCACGCCGATGCTGTGCAGCCGCTTCCTGAGTCATACCCATGAGCAGAGAAAGAGCTGGTTTTACCGGTCCACCGAAGCCGTCTTCGACGGGATGCTGCGCGGCTACGACCGCACCCTGCAAAAGGTTCTGCTCTACCGGCGGACCACCATGGCCACCTTCTTCGGCATGTTGGCCGGGACGGCGTGGATGTTCGTCATCATCCCCAAGGGCTTTATTCCGGACCAGGACACGGACCAGATCGTGGCGGTGACGGAGGCAGCGCAGGGCACCTCCTACTACCAGATGCTGGAATACCAGAAGATGGTGGCCGACGTGGTGCGCGACGACGAAAACGTGGAGTCGCTGGTGGCCAGCGTCGGCGGCGCGACTTCGTCCACATTGGGCGGCCCGAATTTCGGCCAGCTCATCGTCCACCTCAAAGCCCGCTCCGCGCGGAAGCTGCTGGCCAACGACATCATCGAGGAGCTGCGGCCGAAGCTGGCGGCGATTCCCGGCATCCGCGTCTACCTTCAGAATCCACCGACCATCCAGATCGGCGGCCAGGTGACCAAGAGTCCCTATCAGTTCTCGATGCAGTCGCCGGACAAAGAGGACCTCTACGAAGCGTCCCGCCAGTTGGAGAAGCGGGTTTCCGAGATCGAGGGCTTGCAGGACGTCACCAGCAACCTGGCGATTGAGACCCCGCAGGTGCGTGTCCACATTGACCGCGACAAGTCCGCGGCTCTTCAGATTAACGCTTCACTCATCGAGAACGCGCTCTACGACGCCTATGGGCCTCGCTGGACATCCACGATTTACGCACCGGTCAACGAGTACAAAGTGCTGCTGGAACTGATGCCGCGCTACCAGTCCGATCCCAAGTCGCTCGGCATGCTCTATTTGAAGGCCGGCAACGGACGGCTGATTCCGCTGGATACGGTGGCTGACGTCACCAGCGATACGGGGCCGCAGACCATCAATCATTACGGGCAGCTTCCGGCCGTGACGATCTCCTTCAACATGAAGCCGGGCGAGTCGCTGGGCACGATGGTGGCGGCGGTGCAAAAAGTAGCGGACGAAACGCTGCCGGACACGATCTCCACCACGTTCCAGGGCGCCGCGAAAGCCTTCCAGAATTCGCTGACCAACCTCTGGCTGCTGATGGCGGTGGCCATCCTCGTCGTGTACATCGTGCTGGGCGTGCTGTATGAGAGCTACATTCACCCGCTGACGATTCTGTCCGGCCTGCCCTCGGCCGGCTTCGGCGCGCTGGCCACGCTCCTGCTGTTCCGCATGGACTTGAACATCTACGCGTTCGTCGGCCTGATCATGCTGATCGGCATCGTCAAGAAGAACGCGATTATGCAGATCGACTTCGCACTGGACGCCGAGCGCGTGCAGGGGCTGCCACCCGAAGAAGCGATATATCAGGGCTGCCTCATCCGCTTCCGTCCGATCATGATGACGACGATGGCGGCGCTGCTGGGCGCGGTGCCCATTGCTCTCGGCTACGGCGCGGGCGGCGAGGCTCGCCAGCCACTGGGAATGGTGGTCGTGGGCGGATTGCTCTTCTCTCAGCTCGTCACGCTCTACCTGACCCCGGTGATTTACACGTACATGGCCGGTTTCGTGGAGTGGTCGCAGCGGCGCAAGCAGGCCAAGGTCATCGGGACGCCGGTCGGTCAGCGCGCCTGATTCCTTCAACACCGATAACCGGTTTACATTATAGGCGTTTCCTGGGCCTTCTCTCTAAAATAGCGGGGTATGAAGACAATGTTTGTCTGCTTCCTCGTCTTTGTCTTTACTTTCTCTCTATCGGGCCAAAGCAACTTCGCGACGATGGGCGGGCGGATCGAGGATCCCGACCTGCGGCCGGTTCAGCAGGCCCGAGTGCAGATCAAATCCACCGCCACCGGAGCTGTTCGCACCATGCAGGTGAACGGTGAGGCCCTGTACGAGTTCGCGGGCCTTGCACCGGGCGAGTACGAGCTGGAGATCCAGGCGGCCGGTTTCGCCCCGCTGACGCGCCAGCTGCGCCTGGAGGTCGGCCAGCAGATGCGGCTTGACCTGGCTCTGTCTCTGGACCAATCGCAAACCAAGATCGATGTGGTGGGTTTTGCCGAATCGCTGAAAACCGCGGACACCAGCGTCGGCGAAGTAGTGGAGCAACAGTCGATTCGCGAACTCCCGTTGAACGGGCGCATGCTGCTCGACCTGGCACTGACCGTACCCGGCTCTCACATCAGCCACGGCGCTCAAGCCGGCGATATGCACCCGCTTTACTGGCGGCCCGGCCAGGCCTCGGCCCTCAGCATCGGGGGAAGCCGCCCCAATGCAAACTACTTCCTGCTGGACGGCGTGACCAACACGGACCCCACTTTCAACACACAGAATCTGAGCGTCTCTCCGGATGCCGTGCTGGAGTTTAAAGTGCAAACCGGCAGCTACTCGGCCGAGATGGGAGGAGCCGGCGGCGGCCAGGTCAATATCGCCACACGCGGCGGCGCCAGCAAATTCCATGGCACCGCGTATGAGTTCCTGCGCAACAACGCTGTCGACGCACGCAATTTCAACGAAATGTCGGACGTCAGTCACCTCGTGCAGAACAACTTCGGCGCCTCGCTGGGCGGTCCGCTGACCCGCGAGAAGACGTTCTTCTTCGCCAACTACGAAGGGCTGCGCAAGAGCATGAACATGACGTCGGTGGCCACAGTGCCGACGGAGATGGAAGCGATGGGCGATTTCGGACAGAGCGGCGTCAACATCTTCAATCCGTTCAGCTCGCGCAACAACCCGAACTTCGACGCTTCAAAGCCGGTCAGCGCCGCGAACCCGCGAGTGCTGCGCGACGCCTTTCCGGAAAACGTCATCCCCGGGAGCATGATCAACAAGGCCGCTGGAATCATGCTCGGCAAGTATGTACCTCGTCCGAACTCGACGGGTGGAATGGCGATGTCGATGAATGGAGCGCCAGTGCTGGTGGGGGCAGGCCAGGACTCGAACAACTTCCTCGACAACCGCAGCCAGCGGCTGACCAACGATCAGGGAAGCATCCGCATCGACCGCATCTTCAGCCTGGGCGACAACCTGTTCACGCGCTACTCGGTGAGTTCCGAAAACGGCTTCACACCCCAGGGTCTGCCCGGTTTCGGCGCGCTGCACGACAACTTGTCGCAGCACCTGGCCGTCGTATGGAACCATATCCTCTCTCCCAGCGCCGTAAATACGGCGTCGTTCGCCATCTCCCGGCTGGCCATGAACCACACCTCCGAGAACAGCTCCTCGAACGACATCGTCAGCGAGCTGGGCATCCAGGGAGTCGGCTTCGGAGGCAAGGGCGCATACGGCGCGCCGTATTTCAACGTGCAAGGATATACGCCCCTCGGCGACAGCTACATCGCCACTCCCATGCACGCCTGGGACGCCCTCTATGAAGGCCGCGATTCGCTGTCCTGGCAGAAGGGACGCCACGGGCTCAGGTTCGGGGGAAGCTACCGGTTCTTCATCTGGCCGATGTGGGGCTTCTTCCAGAACCGCGGCTACTATCAGTTCACTAACGGCTTTACTACGCAAACCGCCAACAACGACGGCACCGGATCGGCTCTGGCCAGTTTCGAGTTGGGTCTGCCGGCCGTGAGGCAGCGGCAGGCCGGGATTCCTTCAATGGACCTGCGCCAGTGGTACGGAGACGCTTACGCGCAGGACAGCTGGCGCATCACCGACAGCACGACGATCGAGATCGGCCTTCGCTACGAGTACATGAGCCCGCTGCACGACGTATCGAAGACCCTGACCAATCTTCTCATCCAGAACGGCAAGCTTACCGCTTTCATCGGCGGGCAGAACGGCACTCCGCGAGGCCTTCTCTACACCAGCAAGCTGCGGTTCGCCCCGCGTTTCGGCGTGGCGCACCACGTTCGCTCCGCCGGCCTGGTCCTGCGCGCGGCGTACGGCATCTTCTACACTCCCGTCGACATGAATACCTGGTGCAACCAGGTGCACAATGTTCCGCTGGTTTTTCCGGAGACGAATCAGAGCGACAATTTCACGCCGTCCATCACGACCTTCGACTTCGGCCAGCCGGTGTTGGGCAGGACAGTAGTGAGCTTCGCTGCCTTCGATCCGCACGCGCCGTCGCAGTACGTGCAGCAATGGAGCGGCTCCGTGCAGAAAAGCCTCGGCAGCGCGACGACTCTGGAAGTCGGATATCAGGGCGCACGCGGGCTGCATCTGCAGCGAGCGCACCTGATCAATAACGCGCAGCCCGGACCGGGACTGATTCAGCCCCGCCGGCCGTATCAGAACGCCACCTTCCAGGAAGGCACGGTGATTCCGAGCGACGTTGCGGTGGCCAGCACCACGTTTACCGTCAGCAGCATCAACCTCCTGGAGAACACCGCCCGGAGCTGGTATGACGGAGGCTATGTAAACGTAAGGCGGCGCTATGCCTCCGGTCTCAGTTTCCTGACGAACTACACCTGGTCGAAAAACCTGAGCGACGCCCCGGATTTCCGCTCGCCCATGTTCGAGGCCGCGATCCCGCAAAACAACAGCAACCTGGCGGCCGAAAAAGGACTCTCCTGCGATGTCCGCCACCGTTTCGTACTGAGCGGTGTCTACGACCTGCCGTCCCTGAAGACCTCGGGTTGGAGCCGCGCGGCCACGCGGAATTGGCGCTTGTCTACCATCTATCAGGTCCAGAGCGGGTTTCCGCTGACGATTTCCGTGTTCGGCGACACCGCCAACGCCGGCACGGTGCTGGGCGATAATCCGGTTCGCGCCAATTATACGGGCGCCCCGGTATTCGGCCCCGGCACGAAGAACGCCGGCCAGTGGTTCAATCCGGCGGCTTTCGCCACGCCCGCCGCGTATACGTTCGGCAATCTCGGACGCAATACGGTCTATGGGCCGGGCATGCAAACGCTGGACGCCGCGCTGGAACGCGTCTTTCCGATTCGCGAAAGCGTGCTACTGCAGGTGCGCGGCGAGTTCTTCAACACGCTGAACCACACCAATCTCGGGACGCCCAACCGCTTCGTGAACACGCCGCAGTTCAGTACCGTCACCGAAGCCCAGACGCACAACCGCGAGCTGCAATTCAGCCTGCGGTTGTCTTTCTGACCGGGGGCGGCGGCCCCTCTAAAGCGAGGCCCGGCTCTTCTGCGGCGCGAACAAGCCGAACAATCCCGCAGACGCGGGCTTGGGCTCCTTCTGCGGAAGCAGCGAACCGGCAAAACCGTCCAGCGCCTTTCCCAGTCCCGACGACCAATCCACGGACTTGCCATCGATCACGCTCCGCGTCACCACCCGGTAATCGTTCGGGATCGCGAACCCTACCGGCATAGCCAGAGCTTTCTCTACGAGTTGCATCGAAGGGCGCGTATCTTTCGCGCAGCGGTTCAGCACCACGCAAATTCGCTCTTCCAAACCCATCGACTTCAGGATGTCGATTTTCTTCTGCGCCAGGTGCAGCACCGGCAATTCCGAGGTGCAAATAAGAAAAATGCGCGAGGCCGCCTTCAGCACTTCCAGCGACGTCAACTCCATCATCCCCGATAAGTCCACGCTGGTGGTCTGATATCGCCGCCGCGCAAAGTGCAGCAGAGATCGCGCCTTGGGAGGGGGAATCAGATAATCGTACCTGTAACTCGTCACGGACAGCACATCCAGCGATCCCGCTTTGGTAACGATCTTCTCCCAGATACTGTCTTCCAGCTCTCCCGCGTTCTCCACGGCCTCCACGACGGAATGCTGGCTTCGCAACTGCAAAGAGACACCCACCATGCCCGCCGCCAGGTCCAGGTCGATCAGCAGCGGCTTGGTGTTCTTGCGCCGCGACAGCGCCAGGTTGGCGTTTACCGCGACTGTTGTCGCTCCCACGCCGGGTTTGGCGGGCAGAAACGCGAACAGTGAACTGGGTCCGGAAACATGCGGGCTGGCCGCGCGAACCTCCTCGCAGCGGTGGATGGTTTCGTGCAAAGCGCCGGTTTTGAACGGCGCCATTATGAACTCCCGAATTCCGGCCCGCATGACGCGAAGCAGGGCGTCCGCCTCGCAGTCCCGGCCGAAAGCCACCACCTGGGCGTCGGGCGCGGAGTCCTTGATCGTCTGCACGGCAAGATCCGGCTCCAACCGCACATCCACGAAAACCACATCCGGATGCGAGTCGCGCAAAAGAGTGTCGAGTCCGAAATCGATAGAAGCCCGGTGGGCGCTCTGAAGAACGAACACACGGTCGGTTTGAGCCAGCGCGTCCTCAAGCTGTCGCGCCAGCTCCTGTTCCGGACTCACGATGATTCCAACCAGCATAAGCTCACGTCCTCTACCAGCAGAGTGAATTGGGCATGTTCCCCTTTTCCATGTTCAGGGCTATTCGGGTCTAGCGCCAGTGGGGCTATTGCCTAGTACCCTAAGGAATGTACTGATCAAAAAGTGCTGGTCAGACCTTCCCGTTCCAGGCTTGTAGCAGGATCCAGGCGCCCCAGCCGCTCAGCAGAGCGCCGGAGATCCGCGTAACCCAGGCAGTGTCCGGCGTTAACTTTTCGATCAGGACCAGGGCCGTGATCGCGCCCATCCACAGGAGATTCATCAGCCCCGCCACCAGCAGCAGCAGCATCAGCATCCAACAGCAGAGTACGCAGTGCGTCCCATGTTCCAGGCCCATCCGCAGAGCGCCGCCCGCGCCGTCGCGCCAGCGGGTCATCAGAAAAGAGAGCGGGGTGCGGCAGTGCGAAAGGCAGGCATTTTTGAGCGGGGTCCACTGATAGATCCCCGCGCCGATCAGGACCCCGCCGGAAAGAATCTCGCTCGAAAAAGACATGCTCGCGGAAATCAGGTCCGCCGAGTGCAGCCCCCACTGAAGAAGCGATGCCGCCAGGCTGTAGCCGGTCCACAACGCGAGATATCCAGCCACGAAGGACGCCGTCTCGTGATGCGGATTCGCCTTGCCCCGTCTCGCGCGGTTCATGCGCGCAAACATCAGGACCGTCGGAGCGGCGGCCGGCACCATCATCGCCACCATCATCACCGTCCACATGACGCAAAGCATCTGAAAGTCATAAGGAGTCCGGTTGTGCGCGTGGGGCATGGCTATCTGCGCGCCCGCGCCAAGACCCGGACCTCGCACCATCCAGATCGTATAGGCCCAGGAGAGAAGCGTGATTGCGGTCAGGCCGCACAGCACAACTATGCGGTCCGCCCGAAACGCGGCTTCGAGGGAGGTGTCCCGCGATTCAGCCGGACTGGTAGGCGAAGCTGGAGTAGAGCCCATTCCGGTCCGAAATCTCCCAGCGTAAATCGTAATCGCGATAGCTCAGGCGCTTGGACTTGGCCACTGTCGCCGGAAAGCCGGGAGCGATGCACAGCGGGTGGCCGCTGATGACGACATCAGCGCCGCCCGCGCCGGGCATGCTTTCAATCTCGGCTTCGGCGACTCCGGGAATGCGCAGGCGGCGGGCTTTTCCGTCGGATTCGTATTCGATCGGCACGGCCTTCGCACCCAGGAATTCCGTGACGAACGAAACCAGCATTGCCGGATGGCCGCCTGCTTTTCCTGTGAAGATCTCCATCAGTGCGGCGTTCTGCCCGGACGCCGCTTTTTCGTCCACGTAAAGCGCGGCCTTCCAGTTGCCCTGGATCATATTGCCGGGCGAGCGCACCGCCAGCGCTACGTTCAGATTATCCAGGGAAACGCCTTTGAAAACGCCCTTGTCGATGTGCCAGCCCACCAGCACGGTGCAATCTCCCATGCTTGGCGGACTCAAAAAGATGCAGGGGCACGCTATTTCGCAGTTGCAGGTTTCGAAATAGGTCCCTGTCAGACTCCAGTCAGCGGACACGGCGTATGCTCCTCTCTCCGGCCCCCCAGCGCCGATCCCGGATTTCGTGAGTATACACCGGAAGAGGCGTGATAGAATTCGCCACTGGCCCCTAAATCATGAAAGCCTGGCGTTTTTACGGATTCGGCGACATGCGGATGGACGAGTTGCCCTCGCCCGAGCTCCGACCTCGGCACGTGCTGGCGCAGATCCTCTGCGTGCAGCCCAGCGTGACCGAGGCGCAGTTGGCCTTCGGCATACCCACGCTTGCCTTTGAAAAAATCAAGCGTCGGCTGGAGACCGAAGCGCCCATTCAGCTTTTCGGACACGAGTACTGCGCTCGCGTGGTGGAAGTTGGCGAAGGCGTCACCCGTTTCCGCCCCGGCGACCGCGTGGCGGCCCGCGCCAAGCTGCCCTGCGAGGCCTGCCCGTTGTGCCTGGGCGGACGCATGCACCTGTGCCGGAAGGGGCCGATCATCGGATTCCAGCTTCCCGGCTGTTTCTGCGAATACGCCATGCTGCCGGAGATCGCCCTGACCCACGTGGACGACCGCATCTCCGACAGCGAGGCAGCCTGCTTGCAATCGCTGAGCGACAGCGTAGCGTCGGTGGAAACCGCGGAGCTACGGCTGGGCGACTCGGTGGCCATCTACGGCCAGGGGAGCATGGGCCTGGAGTGCATGCAGATCGCCCGGGCCAGCGGCGCGGGGCGGATCATGACTGTGGACGTCCGGCCCGAGGCCTGCGCCGTCTCGCGCGAGCTGGGTGCGGACTGCGCCATCAATGCCCGCGAAACCGATCCCGTCGAAGCCATCCGCGAGATGACCGGCGGCAACGGCGCGGATGTGGTCTTCGAATGCGCCGGGGGCAGTCCCAAGCAGGGGCTGGCCGGGACGCGCAGCCTGATGCAGGCCATCGACTCGGTGCGCAGCGGAGGCAAGATCATCGGCGTCTCCTGGTTCGGCGCTCCGCTCGAGTTCGACATCGACACTCTACGCGAGCGCAGCCTCCGCTACCTGTTCCCCGACATCAGCACGCTGGAGCACCTGGAGCACACCGTCCGGCTGGTGGCTTCCGGGCGCGTGCGCCTGAAGCCTACTATTACGCACGTCCTCGAAGGCATTGAGCAGGTCCCGAAGGCTTTCGAGATCACCGCCAACAAGGGGCAATACCAGGCCATCAATCCGGCGCAGGTCGTGATATGTCGTTGAGGGAGGCAGCGCTGCTCCGGAGCCGTATCCGAAAGCTGGGTGCGGGCGCCCTCTCCGACGCGCTGGGCAAGGCCGGCGCGATGGATCACGACATGCAATGCCGCTCGGCGAATCCGCGCATGGCGGGCCCGGCGTTCACCGTTCGGGTCCACACGGCGGACATTCTGATGGTCGGCAAGGCGCTGTCGGAATGTCCCGCCGGCCACGTGCTGGTAGTCGACGGCCAAGGCGAGAAAAACACCGCGCTCTGGGGCGGCCTGACGACTATGGCCGCGCACCGGAAACGGCTGGAAGGCGTGGTGATCGACGGCGCCGTCCGCGACATGGCCGACATCCGCCGCAGCCGCCTTCCGGTGTTCGCCCGCGCCGTGGCCCCTAACGCCGGAGGAGCTGAGTACGCCGGTGAAATCGGAGTGGCCGTGCAGTGCGGCGGCGCCGCGGTGATGCCCGGCGACTGGATTGTCGGCGACGACGACGGCGTGGTTGTGGTTCCGGCGGGGCGGCTGGCGGAAGCCGCCGCGGTAGCCGCGCGCATCCTGGCCGCCGAGCGCGTGATCGCCCGCCAGATCCGCGCCGGCCGCGACATCGGCGTCATCCTCAAGTGCGACGAAGCGCTGGCGCGGAAAAAGGCATCGACGTTCCTGCCGCAGCTTCGCGCCGTGGAAAAAGAGCCGCCCTCGCGCAAAGGTTGAGATGCGATTGCTTGCCGGTTTCGGGCTGGCGGCGCTGGCCGCCTGTGCGCAGGACTATCTTCACAACTATCCTCCGGGAGCCGCGCCCGCACTGGAGCCTCGCCTCAGGGCCGCGCTCGCCGCCGCTCCCCCGCCGCGGCCATATCGCGAGATGAAGCTGGCCGAAGTCAGGGACCTGGTGAACCGGCGCATCCTTTCCACGCCCAGAAGAGGCGACCGCGTGGCGCGCGTCCAGGACCGCCTGATTCCCGGTCCGCGCGGCTCCGTTCCGGTTCGCGTCTACACTCCGGATGGCAAGGGACCCTTCCCGGTGATCGTCTTTCTGCATGGAGGCGGCTGGATACTGGGAAACCTCGACACGCACGACGACTACTGCCGCTCGCTCTCGAACCGCGCCGGCGCGGTGGTGGTGTCAGTGGATTACCGGCTTTCGCCCGAGAACCGGTTCCCGGCCCCACTGGAAGATTGTTATGCCGCGCTGCAGTGGTCGGCGGCCCACGCGGCGGAGGTGGGAGGCGACCGCGCTCGTCTGGCCGTGGCGGGCGACAGCGCGGGCGGCAACCTTAGCGCCGCGGTGGCGTTGATGGCGCGCGACAAGGGCGGGCCGAAGCTTGCTCTGCAAGTACTGCTGTACCCGGCGACAAACGACGCATCCGATACTGCGTCGGCGCATCAGAACGCGTCCGGCTTCGGACTTTCGCGAGACGCGATGATTTACTTCTGGGGCAACTATCTGGGCAAGCCGTCCGACGGCGAGAATCCCTACGCCTCGCCGCTGCGCGCCAAGGACCTGGGAGGACTGCCGCGCGCGCTGGTAATCACGGCCCAGTTCGATCCGCTGCGCGACGACGGCATGGCATATGCCGCGCGCCTTTCTCGTGCCGGCGTCCCAGTTCGGTGTACGAACTACCTGGACATGAACCATGGCTTCGCGCTGTTCGGCGCGGTATACGAATCGGCGCGCAAAGCGATGGAGGAAGTGGTTAGAGAGCTGCGGTCGGCGTGGGGAGGCAAGTGACTGCGGTGATTGAGCCCGTTCAGCCCCACATAAATCGCACCCGGGATGCCTGAGTCCGTGCCGGTCTGCGCACCCGTGAGCCGCGCTGCCGGAGAACGTGTATACTCGGGTCTGCCCTCGACTTTCTAACTTGAATACGGTGAATAGCCTTTAGAGAGCCGACGATCTGGTCGAGACTCCGCGCAGATCGAGGATTTTCACCAATGTTCAGAAAGTTGTTCGGTTCCACTCCCACCCAGCGGAACACGGCGATGGTGGGTTTCGCGGCGCTGATCCTTTTGGCGATCGTAGGCTTATCGTACCGGGAGTGGTACCAATACCACCGTGCCAATATTGATGCCGCCCGAACCAGGGAAGTTCTGGATTCCTTCGACAGTCTCTTTTCGAGCCTTATCGATGCCGATACCGGGCAACGCGGGTTCCTGCTGACCGGCGCGGACCGGTACCTCGAACCATACGATCGTGCGGTCCGGGCCATCCCAGGCGAGCTTGGAAACCTGAGGAGACTTCTGGCTTCGCGCCAAAGCGATTCGGCTGATTTGGAGCGGCTGACCAACCTCGTACATCAAAAACTCAGGGAACTTCGCCAGGCGATTGACCTCCGGCGGACACAGGGCGCCGGACCGGCGTTGGACATCGTTCTCAGCGATCGGGGCAAGCGGACGCTGGATGAGCTTCGTGCCATTTACTCCACGATTCAGCACCGGCAGACCTCGGCGCAGCATGAAGCTTCGCTCAATCGAGAAGCGGCTGCCCAGATAGCGTTACTGGCGGCCGTCGCTGCTTCGCTGATTTCTTTTTCTTCTTCATTGTCGGTTTGGAGCCTCTTACAAGCGCCGATCTTCAGAGTAGGAAGAGACCTCGGCTGTTGATCTATGGCGGGGTGGTAGCGGCCACGGTTGCGGGGACGCTGCTCCGATTGGCTCTGACTCCCCTCATGGGCGGCACTGCGGTCCCCTTCATCACGTTTTTTCCGGTGGTTCTGTTCTCCTCATGGTACGGAGGGTTTCGAGCGGGCACACTGAGTATTGTGCTCTCCACGCTGGCGGCCGATTATTACTTCCTTCCGCCCGTGCGATCATTCCTGATACCTGCACCAGCCGACCGCGTCTCGCTGCTGATTTTCATGATGGTGAGTCTTGGCATCGCATTACTGGGCCACTCCCAGAGGCGCGCCGTAGAGCGGGCCGGCCGGGAGGCGGCGCAGCGGAAAGAGGCGGAGAACGCCGAGCGGGACCAGCGGCAGCGGTTTGAGACCACGCTCGCAAGCATCGGAGACGCGGTCATATCCACCGACTCCAAAGGCCTCATCGTATTTGCCAACGCCATCGCCCTGTCCTTGATGCGGTGGCCTGAAGCGGAGATTCGCGGCAAGCATCTGGATGATGTCTTCCAGGTCGTCAATGAGCACACTCGCGCGGCAGTGGAGAGCCTCGTAACAAAGGTATTGCGCGAAGGTACGGTGGTTGGACTGGCCAACCATACCGTCCTCATTGCGCGGGATGGGACAGCGGTGCCCATCGACGACAGCGCCGCGCCGATACGCGCCGAGAATGGGACCATCCTCGGCACTGTGCTGGTGTTCAGGGACGTTACTTCGCGAAGACGCGCCGAAGAGTCGAGCCGCCTGCTCGCGTCAATCGTGGAATCTTCGGAGGATGCGATTATCAGCAGGGACCTCAACGGCGTGATTACCAGTTGGAACCGCGGCGCTGAAAGGATGTTCGAGCATACCGCCGCTGAAGCGATCGGCCAACCGATTTCGATCGTCGCCGTCCCCGGCCACGATGAGATGGGCGTGATGGAGCGTATCCGCCAAGGGCAACGAATTGACCAGTACGAAACGCTCCGGCAAACCAGAAGCGGCAGATTAGTAAATGTGTCCGTCACGGAGTCGCCGATCCTGGACGCCTTGGGGCGAGTGATTGGCGCCTCAAAGATCGCTCGCGACGTCACCGAGCGAAAGCAGTCGGAGGAGAGATTCTGGCTGGCGGTGGAGGCGGCGCCCAATGGCATGGTCATTACGAATGAAGCAGGAGAAGTCATCCTCGTGAATTCACAGGTTGAGACGTTGTTTGGTTATAGCCGCGAAGAGATCATCGGCCAACCAGTCGAAATCCTGGTGCCCCTTCGGCTCCGCGGAGAACACCCTCAATTCCGCCAGAGTTTCAATGCTAATCCCCGAACCCGGCTCATGGGAGAAGGCCGGGATCTCCACGGACGCCGGAAGGATGGCAGCGAGTTTCCCGTCGAGATAGGCCTGAACCCGATCGAAACCAGCCATGGCCGTTGGGTCTTGAGCGCGATTGTGGACATCACCGAGCGTAAGCGGATCGAGCAGGAGCGCCTTGATATTTTGGCAAAAGAGCGATCGCTGGCATCCGAGCGAGCCGCCCGCGAAGCTGAGGCGGAGCTTGCGCGCGTGGTTCGGGCGTTGACGCTGGGTGAACTGGCTGCATCCATCGCGCACGAGGTCAATCAGCCGCTCGCCGCGGTGATAACCAACGCCGAAGCTTGCCGGCGCTGGATCGCCGGTGAATCGCCGAACCTCCGTGAGGCACAGGAATCCCTGGCGCTGATTGTCAGGGACGGGAATCGGGCGAGCGAAATAATACGGCGCATTCGCGAATTCTTGAAAAAAGATGCCCTGGTCGCGGAGTCGCTCGACATTAACGAGGCAGTCCAGGAGGCCGTCTCGTTCGCGCGCGGCGAAATCGTAAAAAGCAATGTTTCCTTGCGGCTTGAGCTCTCCTCCGGACTCCCGCCGGTGTGGGGAGACAGAATCCAGTTGCAACAGGTAATCTTGAACTTGATCATGAACGGCCGCGAAGCAGTGGAGGCAGTCACCGACCGGCCTCGCGAGCTGATGGTGACCTCGCGGAAATTAGCCGATGATGGCGTGGCAGTGGCGGTGCGGGACTTCGGAGTCGGAATCAAGCCGGAAGATGTGGACAGGATTTTTGACGCTTTCTTTACGACGAAGCCTATGGGCATTGGGATGGGATTGTCGATCAGCAGATCGATCATTGAAGCTCACGGCGGACGAATCTGGGCCGAGCTAAACCACGGTCCCGGGCTCACGGTGCAATTCAACTTGCCGGCCAGAACCGAGACGTCATGATGAGCAAGGAAAAACCCGTCGTCTTCGTCGTCGATGATGATCTTTCCATGCGCGAGGCGCTGAACAACCTACTGCGGTCGGTGGGGCTCGAGGTAGAAACCTTCGGTACGGCGCAGGAGTTTTTGTTCAGTCAGCGCGCGGGCGCCCCCGGTTGCCTCGTGCTGGACGTTCGGCTCCCGGGCTTTAGCGGGCTTGACCTGCAGCGCCAGCTCGCCGAGGCGAAGATTCAGCTTCCGATTGTCTTCATCACCGCGCACGGTGACATCCCGATGTCGGTGCGGGCCATGAAAGCAGGGGCTGTGGAGTTTCTCACCAAGCCTTTCCGCGACCAGGATCTCTTGGATGCCGTCCAACAGGCCATCGATCGGGACCTCGCGACCCGAAGACAACAGGCGGAAGAGGCAGCCCTACGCGACCTCTACGAAGCGCTCAGTTCTCGCGAGCAGGAAGTAATGGCGCTAGTCGCGCGAGGCCTCCTTAACAAACAGATCGCCGGAGAGCTTGGCACAAGCGAAGCGACGGTCAAGTTGCATCGCGGCCGGTTGATGCAAAAGATGGGAGCGAATTCGCTCGCTGACCTCATCAGGATGGCCGAAAGACTAGCAATTCCGGGCAAGAAGTAGAGGAGAGGCTGTCGTCGCGGGCCCACGTAAGGCGTATCGGGACTCGCCCTGGCTCAGTCTGCACGCAGGACCCCACGCAGTGGCGGCTCGCACGCGTATTCCGTACGTGCCGAACCACTCGCGCAAACGCCGACGGGCAGACTGATTATCGGAGAGGAGCGATGGATTCCAGGCAGAGAGCGGCGCTGGAGTCGGTTTTCCGCCCGGCACAATCGGCGAGGCAAGGTTCAGTACGCATGAATGGTCTTTACGAAGGGCAGAAACGCCTAAGCCAAAAGATAGCGCTGATCACACCAAAGTATACTGGAAATCCGCGTCCGGCTCCCTTAGTCTAAATCTTAGACTAATCAATCAGTTAGAACTTCGAAGTTGGGACGGTACCCGACCATGTCCGTAGGCCCGCGTAATTTCAATGTTTGGACGTTTCCAGGGCCCAGGTTTGAGCCGAAAGAAAATATACCGGAGTCGGAGGAGTCTTGGCGGTTGGCGTTGCAGGAGGTACTCGTCAAGCTAGAACGATATCAGGCTGCCGCCGGGCGGCACAAGGAGGTTCTCCATGAGCAAAGCGAAGGATCGTCGCCGGGCCCGGATAGCTTTGATGTTCGGTCAGACACGCGCCAGGCGGAGTCCGTGGCGCTCGCCGAATACCGACAGGTCCTGGAGATCTTCATCGATCTAACGTCGACCGTCAAGCCGAAGGAGTAGATTTCCCACACGTTCGGACCTGACCTGGTCCCGGAGGCAAGTTTGGTTTCTGTTGTCGATGATGACGAGTCGATCCGCGCATCAATTAAGGCCCTTCTGAGATCGGCCGGCTATCGCGTGGAGACTTTTGCCACGGCAGAGTTGTTCTTAGACTCCAGCGCCCTGGGAGAAACCGTGTGCCTGGTCCTGGATGTGCGGATGCCCGGAATGGACGGACTGGAGTTGCAGCGTCGCCTGAACACCGGGCTCCATGGCGTCTCGATCATCTTTGTCACCGCACACGACGACACGACGAACCGGCAGCAGGCGACGGACGCGGGCGCGGTGGCCTTCCTGTGCAAGCCGTTCGACCCGAGCGTTCTGCTGGCGACTGTCCAGGCGATTACAGAGGGACAGAAGGCGCAGCCGGAGAGCGGCATACGAGAGAACCGAGCGAAGCGGATGAGTTCCCCATAGTTGGTAACCCACTCTTTTTTGGCCCGCGATCGGGGCTCTCGGCCAGCTTTCGTTGGAAGATACTTCACTTCGAAGAGCTGAAGAAGCGTACAGGGCGAGTCACGAACCAACTGCGTGAATCATTTAGGCTATGCAAATGGCAGAAAAGAATATAGGGAAACACACTACAATGACTCCGATCAAGAGTAATACCCACTCCATACCCGAAAAGGCGCAGCGACAGGATGATGAGGTCACGATCCTCGTTGTTAGCTGTTCGGAACGGCAACATACAGTGCTTCGAAGGATGCTAGGTCTCATCCCATGGAGTGTTCATCACGCGTATGATCGCGAAACTGCGTTGACTCTGTTACGCCGGGAGCGAATCGGGGTTGTACTTTGTGACCGCAATTTGGCGGACGGCTCCTGGAGAGACGTGCTCGAAGATACGTCCGAATTTCCGGTACCTCCTCGCCTGGTTGTAATGGCGGAGGAAGCGGACGTCAGCTTCTGTGCCGAAGTGCTCGGTGTAGGCGGCCACGAGGTCCTTTTGGTGCCGGTCAGGCTGGGTGAACTGGTGGGCGCGGGCCTTTCCGCATGGCGATCCTGGAACCGAAGGCTCCAGGCGTTATGAAGCGTCGTCCGGCTTTGGCCAGCGGACTGTGAGCTGTCGCGCGAGCAACGCTCATGCGCCTTGAGCCTGAAGGCGCACGTTCCTGGCTCACGTTACCGCTTCGCACTGCTGCATGACCTCGCTGAGAAGGCACGGATACGGTGAGCGAACTGCGTCACCCTTGCCCTGGTACTCCAGCGCTCGCCAGAGGTCGGCGCGGATACTCTTCGGAAACGCTGGGTCCTGACCCGGCAGCACCGGGTTGATCTCGGGCTCCTGAATCGTCTGCACCACGCGGCCCGCAGGCGATCATGCCGAAACTGCTGAAACGCCGCGCCACGCCGCCCACCGCCGCGGTCTCCAGGCCCGCGATCCGGATCTGCTTTCTGGCCTCGGCGGCAGGGGCCAGCCCGCGAGTGAGCGGCGCCGCACACGCGCCCACCAAAGATTTCGTCTGGTCATCCCGGCCCTCCATTTCCGCTACCCCGGAATCGTAGCGCGCCGCGGTACACTTTTCCGGGAACTTCCGCCGAGGTTCTTCGTATACTCAGATAGTCTATGGGAAAGAACGATCTGCTACCCGGCACGCTGGACATGATGGTCCTGAAAGCGTTGACCCGAGGAGCCCTTCACGGTTACGCCATCGCTCAATGGCTGAAACAGCTCTCCGACGACGTATTGCAGGTGGAGGAGGGGTCGCTCTATCCCGCCCTTCAGCGCCTGGAACTGAACGGGTGGATCGAAGGCAAGTGGGGTCTGTCTTCCAATAACCGCCGGGCGCGCTTTTACAGGCTGACTCCCGCGGGCCGGAAAACGCTGGATTCCGAAACCGCGCGGTACCGCCAGATGACGGGCGCTATCGCGCGAGTGATGGAGCTGACCTGATGCCGCGGCGCTGGCAACGCAGGCTCCGCTATTTGCTTCAGAACGGGGAGCGCGCCCGCCTTTTGCGCGAGGAGATGGAACTGCACCTGGACATGAAGATCCAGGAGCTGATGGAGGCCGGCATGACCGAATCGGACGCGCGCGGCGCCGCCAGGCGGCAGTTCGGAAACTTCGCGCTGCATCAGGAGGAATCGCGGGGAACGTGGATCGCGCGCTGGCTCGGCGACCTGATACAGGACACCGCCTTCGCCGCGCGCACCATCCGCAACCAGCCCGGCTTCGCGGCGCTGGCGGTGCTTTCCGCCGCGCTGGGGATCGGCGCCTGCTCGATGCTCTTCGGCATCGCCAATTTCGCCCTGTTTCGCCCGCTTCCCGTCGACGATCCGTCGCGGCTGGCGAGCATCTCGGGCATAAGCTTTCGCCGGGGCGACGCCGGGCACTCCATGTCCTATCCCGATTTCGAGGACCTGCGGCAAGCGCATTCGTTCCAGTCGATGACGGCTTTTTATCAGTTCATGCCCGGCAACATCTCGAGCGGCGGCGAGCCCCAGCGATATTGGGGCTCCATCGCGACGGCGAATTACTTCGATGTCGTGCGTCCGGCGTTTGCCGTCGGGCGCGGCTTCGACGCGGCCAGGGACGACAAGGCCGGCGAACCACCCGTGGTGGTGCTGAGCTACCATCTGTGGCGGTCGCGCTTTGGAAGCGACCCCGAGATCGCCGGACGCAGCATCGAATTGAATCGCCGCAAGGCGACCGTAATTGGAGTCACAGGCCCGGGCTTTCGGGCACCGAAACGATGTTCTATTCGGATTTCTGGATTCCCTTTTCGATGCTGGACAGCCTCGCTGAAGCCGGCATGGGCGGGAACCGGCTGGAAAATCGCGGCAGTTCGTGGATCGCGGCGGTGGGCCGACTCCGCGACGGCGCGAGCGAAAAGGCTGCGGCCGCGGAGCTCGACGTGATCGGCAGACGTCTCACTACAGCCTATCCGGCCACGAATCAGGATCGGGCGTTTCACGTCGAACGCGCCGGCCAGGTGAACCCGGGGTTTCGCAAGACCGTCGTTCAGTTCTTTCTTATGTTGCTCGCCGTGGCCGTCCTGGTTCTGTGCACTGCCTGCGCCAATGTCGCGAACCTGCTGCTGGCGCGCGCGGCGGCGCGCCAAAAGGAAATCGCCACCCGGCTGGCGATCGGCGCGGGCCGCGGCCGCCTGGTCCGCCAACTCCTGACGGAGAGCGTGATGCTGGCCCTGCTCGGCGGCATCGCCGGGTACGCCATCGCGCAACTCGGCGCCGCCGGCATGGGGAGCGCCCGCATCCCCCTCTCGCTGCCCGTCGATTTTGCGGTTTCGCTCGACTACCGTGTGATGCTGTTCTGCATGGCTCTTTCGGCGTTGACCGGAGTGGTCTTCGGGTTGGTTCCAGCATTGCGGGCGACCCGGCCGGACCTGACCGGCGCACTCAAAGACCAGCGCGGGCGCACCGGCCTGCCGCGGCGCTTCGGACTGCGCAACCTGTTGGTTGTGGCCCAGGTTTCCATCTGCATGGTGCTCCTGATCTGCTCCGGCCTGTTCCTGCGCAGTCTGGATTCCGCCCGAAACATCGACACCGGCCTGGGGCATCGCAACGTGCTGTTGATGGCCTTCGATCCGAGTCTGAACCGCTATTCGCGAATCCAAGCCCGCCGGCTTCTGGGCGACATCCTCGAAGGCGTCCGCGCCATTCCGGGCGTGGAATCCGCGAGCCTGGGCAGCAGCGTCCCTCTGGATATGGAAGGCACTCAGAATTCCTTTGTCCCCGAAGACACCAACCCCGGCCAGAAGAGGAACCCGATCTTTGCCGATATCTACTCCGTTGCGCCGCGGTATTTTGAGACCTTCGGCATCCGGCGGATCGACGGCGAAGACTTCCGCCCCGGCGTACCGTCCGAGGATATCGCTATCGTCAACCAGGCGCTCGCGGACAAAGCGTTTCCCCGGCAGAATCCCGTCGGCCGGCGCATTCTGTACCTCGGCAGAACCGTCCGGATCACTGGACTGGTCGCAACCACCAAGTCGCGCACCATCGGCGAGGATCCCCATCCGTGCCTGTACTTCCCGATTGCCAGGGATGCGCGGGGCAATGATTCTCTCACCGGCATCACGCTCGCTGTGCGCACGCGCGGCGATCCCGCCGGCTACGCGGCGCAGGTGCGTCAGACTATACGCCGCCTGGATCCGGCTCTGGCTCTCTTCGACCTCCGAACGCTGGACACGCATATCTCGAAGGCGCTGTTTCTCCCGCGCGCCACGGCGTTCCTCTTTGGACTGGCCGGCTTCATGGGGCTGCTGATTTCCACGGTCGGCATCTACGGAGTGATCAGTTTCGGCGTCGCCCGGCAGACTAAGGAAATCGGCGTCCGCATGGCGTTGGGCGCCCGGCGCTCCCAGGTGCTCGGAATGGTGCTGAAGCAAGGGCTGGTCTTGACCGTCGCCGGCTCGGCGATCGGCCTTGCGCTGGCGTTCGCGCTAAGCCGCGTGGCGGCCAGCCTGCTTTATGGGGTGAGCCCGACCGACCCGCTGACGTTCGTCGCCGTGCCGCTGCTGCTGCTGCTCATCGCGACGGTGGCCTGTCTGGTGCCGGCACGCCGCGCCGCGTCGCTCGATCCTCTTCGCGCACTCCGCTACGAGTGAGGCTCCGCCACCGGAAACTAGTGGAAGTAGTCGTCAAACAGCTTGTCGCCGATCCGGTCCATCTCAGGTGTGGCCAGCATCTGCGTGTCAAAGCAGTGGATCTGGCGCGACCACTCGGCGAGGTTGGCTTTGAGCTGCCGGTGAGCGGATTCGCTCCGGAAGTCGAGAGTCGCCTCATCGCCCAGGAGATTTGCTATCTCGCCGAAGCTGCGCGCCGCGCCTCGTGCTCCGCCGGCCCGGTCCGGATGCATCCCTTCCAGCGCGTATGCATAAACCAAAATTGCCGCCTTGATTCGTCCCGCGCGTGTGCGTTGCTCGCGCGCCCGGGCGCGGTAGCGTAGTACGGCCTCCGTCGAGAGCAACTCCCGGACGTCCGGCATGCGGTTGTTCTTCGCATTTCGCGCCAGCCAGCCGGCCTCCTCGTAGCCGACGCGCGCCAGGCTGCGAGCCGCCGTCTCGAGCTGCGCCGGTCCATTCAGGGTGACGATCGAATTGAGTGAGGTTCCGCCGTGGATCGTGAGGAAACCCCGATCCGCAAGATCGCGCAGCACCGGATCGTCCGGCGGCGCCGGCAGCGCATAGACCTTCCCGCCCGCCGAGAGCTTGCGCGCGGCGTAGACGCGCGGCTGCACCTCCACCCAGTGGCCGCCCTCGAATGTCATCGGCACGAACGCGGCCATCGCGATGCACTGCGTGGGATTCCAAACGTTGACCAGCCGGTGGCTCAGCCCGGAGCGTCCGATGACCTCGGCGAGTTGTTTCCGCTCGTTCCAGTCGAGCATTCGCGGGCTTCGCGGGCCGAAGTTCCACATCACCTCAAAGGCCAGGGCGGGCAGAGTCAGTGGAAAGACGGTGGCAATGACGGTCAGACTAGCGGCAAACGCAGACCGGAACCTCGCTGACATCCACTCGCGGAACCTCGCGAGCTCGATGCCCGCGATCACCGCCAGGACCAACGCAGACTGCAACAAAAACCGCTTGTAGTCCTGCACGATCCAGGGCGTTTGCGCCGCCAGCCATGCCACCAGGAACACGTTCTCGCGGGGGCTCCGCAGTAACCGGACCACTCCGAACGCCGCCGGGATGTAGATGAGGGGCGCCAGCATCAGCGCCTCGTCGCCGCGCTTGCCCCGGTACCACTCCAGGTTCGCGAGGAAATGGATCGTGTACGGGCTGGTGAGGACCGCCGTCGCGCCTCCTACTATGGCAAGCGCTTTCCATTTGCGGTTGATCGCCGCGGCCACGAACACGCCCGGCGGCGCCATCGCGTACCCGCCGAGATGCGTATAGATCGCCGCGGTGGTGAACAGGATGGCGAGCGCGAGGCGGTCCTCCACGAAGCACCACGCCGCCCACGCCGAAACGATGAAGATCCAGCCGGAAGGAATTCCCACCGCGAACGAGACGGACGCGAACAGGGCGCCGGATAGAAGCGTGACCGCAAACAGCGCTGCCCAATCGCCTCCGTAGCGGCGCGCGAAGAACCAGGCCGTGAACATCGCCGCGGCCCATTGTGCCAGCGCAAGCATCGCGTTGACGCGAACATAATCCATTCCGTCGCCGCCCAGCGCCCGGCCCAGGTATCCGATCGCCATATGCATCAGCGGGCCTTGCAGATTCGGCCGGCCGCCCGGACCGAAGTTGATGGGGTCCCACCAGGCGGTGCCGTGCTCGCCGTACAAGCGAGCCAGCGAGACGTGGTAGCCCGAGTCGATGCCGACGAAATAGTCCGGAAGCGTGATCGCGAGCAGGATGCCGTGCAGGGCGAGGATGGCGAGGGTCGCCCGGCGTGCGGTCGCGCTCATTTACTTATTCTAGATTCTGAGCGAGCGGTGGTGCGGGCTCGGTATCACCGCCGGGATGGGAAGCCGGGGCCGGGAGTGCCTTCGCCGGCAGTGCCTCGACCAACTCCCACAGAACAGAGTAAAATAAGCACAGAAAAAGAGGGCAAACGAGTATGTCGAGAATCCAGCCCGTCCTGTCGCCAACCGAGCTTGCGCTGGTTGACCAAATGGCTGAGTTGACGGGTTCAAAGCGGACTGAAGTGATCAAGAACGCACTAGCGGTCTATTACTGGTTCGTGAGGCAGGCGCTCACCGGCAGTCGGGTTGTGGCACGCAAGCCAACCGGGGAAGAAGTCGCCATTGAGACCCCGGAGCTGGCAGTCCTGGAAGGTAAGGGCAATCGTCTCGGCCCCGAAGAATTGGGCTTACTGGCGAAGGGGCTGGCAGCAGCTTCGAATCCCGTTGAGGCGGCGCGGATCAAGGAGCGCCTCACTCGCGGCTTCTATGGGATCTAGCACAGGGAGCAAAGAATAACCTGTGTCCAGAGTCCGGCGCCAGAACTTTCCTCCGGCGCTGTTTCAACATCTACTCAGCCGCGTTCAGAGCCGAAAGATCCCCGCGTCTCAGCTGGAGTTGCTGGCAAGGTGGCTTGACGGCGAGCCCGAAGTGCCTGAGGGTACGTGGTACAAGCGATTCTCAGGCATGACGGTTTGCGGCGAAGGTGAACTGATCAAGACTCTCTTGCTCCCCGGTCAAGCACCGAAGGGCCAGCGTATCCCGTAATGACCGCCGCAGGTGAGAACGCCTGCGCCACCAATCTCACACGTCGCAGATCTGCACGCCCTGCTTAAGTGACGCGATCTTGTCGGAGCGCTTCGGGATGAACTCCTGCGCCACGTGGCCCTTGAATCCGGTGTCCACGATCGCCTTCATGATCGCCGGATAGTACAGCTCCTGCGAATCGTCGATCTCGTTGCGGCCCGGCACGCCGCCGGTGTGATAGTGCGCGATGTAGGAATGATATTTCTTGATCGTCGCGATCACATCGCCTTCCATGATCTGCATGTGGTAGATGTCGTAAAGCAGCTTGAAGCGCTCCGAGCCGACGCGGTTCACCAGCTCCACGCCCCACAGCGTGTGGTCGCACTGGTAGTCCTTGTGATTCACTTTGGAGTTCAACAGTTCCATCACCAGGTTGACCTTGTGCTTCTCGCACAGGCTCATCAGACGTTTCACCCCGATGGCGCAGTTCTCGATGCCCTTGTCGTCGGGCAGGCCGTCGCGGTTCCCGGAAAAGCAGATCAGGTTCTTCAGGCCGGTTTCCGCAGCCTTGGGAATCCACTCCTCATAGACCGCCACCAGCTTGTCGTGATGTTCTATGCGGTTGAACGACTTGGTGATGCCGCCCAGGCCGTCCACCACCGGACTGGTGGTCATGGCGCAGGTGAGGCCGTACTGCTTCAGCGTCGGCCAGTCATTCGGGCCCAGCAGCTCGATGGACTGGAGGCCGATTTCTTTGGCTGACTTGCAGAGATCCTCCAGCGGGATACTGGCGTAGCACCACTTGCAGACCGAGTGGTTGACGCGGCCTTTCATGCCGGCAGCCGCATCGGCGGCGGAAAGGCGCTGGGAGAGGGAGGCGGAAGCGGCGGCGGTAGCGGCGCCACGGAGCGCGGAACGGCGTGACATCTTCATACGATCTCCTGAGAGTCCATGCGGACGCAACTAGCTGTGCTTCAGTGTAGCGCTTCCTGGCGGTTATGATAGTGCCTGCAAGGAGGTGAGGATGCGAAAAGCCGTGATACTTACGGCGGCGGTGCTGGCATTGGGCGTTCTGCTCGCGGGCTCCGGATTCGCCCAGAAAAAAGACGCGCCGCAGCCGCCTTACGTCGATCCGGGAGGACCCGGCAAGCCGCCTGCCGACGCCGTGGCGCTGTTCGACGGCAGGGATCTCTCCGGCTGGACCAACCGCGACGGCAAGCCGGCCGGATGTTCCGCGCGGGACGGCGCGATGGTGTGCGTCAGCGGCTCAGGCGATGTCTACAGCAAGGAATCCTTTCGTGACGCCCAGCTTCATTTGGAGTTCAACGTGCCCCTCATGCCGGAGCAGAAAAGCCAGATGCGCGGCAACAGCGGCGTCTATCTTCAAGGCCGCTACGAAATCCAGATCCTCGATTCGTTTGAGAATCCGACCTACGCCAACGGCTCCTGCGCGGCGGTCTACGGCCAGGCTCCTCCGCTGGTGAACGCCTGCCGCCGGCCGGGCGAATGGCAGACCTACGACATCATCTTCCACGGCGCCCAGTGCGGCGCGGACGGGACGCTGCTCAAGCGCGCCACCGTCACCGTCGTCCATAACGGCGTCCTGGTGCAGGATCACGTGGAGATCCAGAACACGCTCAAGGGTTGCGCGGAAAGCCGCATCGGCGAGCCCGGTCCGCTGATGCTGCAGGATCACAGCGGGTTTCCCAACGCTCCGCGCACTGAAATGAAGTTCCGCAACATCTGGCTGCGGCATCTGAAGGAGCCGCATTGAGGCTGGCGGCCGGGCCGTGTCTTCTGCTCTTCGCCGTGTCTGGCTCTGCGCAGAGCCTGGAGCCGGAGGCCACCGAGTTGATCCGCAAAAATTGCCTGGCCTGCCACGACGCCCGCGCCAAGATGGGAGGCCTGGTCCTGGATAGCCGCGAGGCGGCGTTGAAAGGGGGCGTCAGCGGCCCGGCGATCGTCCCCGGCGATGCGGACGCGAGCCTGGCGGCTCAGAAAGTCCGGGAAGGAAAGATGCCTGCCGGCAACCCTCTGCCACTCGCCGGCCGCGAACTCTTCGCGCGATGGATCGACGCGGGAGCGCCCTGGACCCGCACGCTCGCCGCCGCCGAACGCAAACGCGCCGACAAGACCTGGTGGTCGCTCCAGCCGCTGAAGAAAGCCGCGCCGCCGGACGTGCCGGGGATTCCCACCGAGTGGTCGCAAACCGCGATCGACCGGTTCGTCTATGCGGGGCTTGTGACCAAAGGCCTGAAGCCGTCGCCGCCCGCCGACCGCCGCACGTTGATCCGGCGCGTCACATTCGACCTCACCGGTCTGCCGCCGGCGCCGGAAGACGTGGAAGCCTTCGCCGTCGATTCGCGCGACGATGCCTATGAACGGCTGATCGACCGCCTGCTCGCCTCGCCCGCCTACGGCGAGCGCTGGGGGCGACATTGGATGGACGTGATTCGCTTCGGCGAAAGCCACGGATATGAGCAGAATCACCTCCGGCCGAACGCCTGGCCGTTCCGCGACTACGTCATCCGCAGCTTCAACGAAGACAAGCCGTTCGATCGCATGGTACTCGAGCACCTGGCTGGAGACCAGGTCGCGCCCGGAGACCCGGACGTCGAAGTGGGAACTGGATTTCTGGTCGCCGGGCCGCACGACACGGTCGGCAACCAGTCCTTGGCTGCCCGGCTTCAGCAGCGCGCCGACGATCTGGACGACATGGTCAACGCCGCCGCGTCGGCCTTTCTCGGTCTCACCGTCAGTTGCGCAAAATGCCACGATCACAAGTTCGATCCGATCCTCCAGGCCGACTATTACCGCCTGCAAGCGGTGTTCTCCGGCGTGGTCCACGGCGAACGCGACCTGGCGCCGGCAGAGGAGCGCGGCCGCCGGGAGCAGGCTTTGAAGCCGCTCGAAGAGTCGCTGCGGAAGGCGGAGGAGCGGATCGCGGAAATGCGAAAGGCGGCCGGGCCGCGCATGGAAGCGGAGAAGCCGGCAATTCTGGCCCGCTACCGGCCCGCACCGGACCCGAAGCTGACCGAAGAGCGGTTCGCGGCAACACCGGCCCGCTACGTGCGCCTTCGCATTCTGGCCACCAGTTCCCTCGCTTCCAGCCAGCCCCGCGCCGCCGGACTGGACGAAATTGAGGTCTGGACCGCGGGAGAGCCCGGTCGCAACGTCGCGCTGGCATCGCAGGGATCGCGCGTCCGCGCGACCTCGACGCGCCGCGCGGAAGGGAATGAAAATGCCTACGCGCCGCAGTTCCTGATTGACGGCAAGTTCGACCAGCAGTGGTTCGCCGCCGACGCGAACCCGGTGGAGATCACCGTCGCGCTGGCCCGCACCGTGGAGATCGGCCGCGTCTCGTGGTCCCGCGACCGGACCGGCGGCTCGCAGGGAAAGTTCGATGGGCCCGTTCCCAGCCTCTACGAGATCGAGGTGTCGCCCGACGGCGAAAACTGGAAGAAGGTGGCGACTTCCGAAGGCCGCCTGCCGGTGGCCACGGCCGAGCAGGAAGAGCTGGTGCTGCTGGACGTGTTCGATCCCGGCCAGCAGCGCGAATGGAAAGAGCTGCAACAGCGCCGGAGCGAGCTGAAGAGTCGGATCGCCGCCCTTCCCAAGCTGCGGTCCGCCTACATCGGGCGATTCGAGCAGCCCTCCGAACCGTCCTATCTGCTGAAGCGTGGCAGCGTTCTCGATCGCGGCGAAGTGATCGCTCCGGGAAGCCTGAGCACGCTCTCCGGCGCGCTGGAGGGATTTCAGCTCGACGCCAAAGCGCCCGAATCCGAGCGGCGGCTGGCCCTTGCCCGCTGGATCACCGATCCACGCAATCCGCTGACGCCCCGAGTGCTGGCGAACCGCGTCTGGCAGCATCATTTCGGGCGGGCCATCGCCGGCACGCCCAGCGACTTCGGATTCAATGGGGAACGTCCTGCGAATCCCGAGCTGTTGGATTATCTCGCCGGGCGTCTGCTGGAACTCGGCTGGCGCCTGAAGCCGCTGCACAAAGAGATCCTGCTCTCCGCCGCCTACCGTCAGTCGAGCGCCTTTGAGGCCGAGAGCGCGGCAGTCGACAACGAAGCGCGCTATTTGTGGCGCTTTCCTCCGCAGCGGCTGGGGGCCGAAGCGGTGCGCGACTCCATCCTCGCGGTGTCGGGCAAACTAAATCGCCAAATGGGTGGCGAAGGCTTCCGGCTGTATCGCTACACCGTCGACAATGTCGCCACTTATTTTCCCGCTGCGACGTTCGGCGAGGAGACTTACCGCCGTAGCGTCTATCACCAGGCGGCGCGCTCCGTGCGGGCCGAATTGCTTGGGCAGTTCGATTGTCCGGACTCTTCCCTGCCCGAGCCCAAGCGGATCGTGACCACCTCGCCACTGCAGGCGCTGAGCCTGATGAACAACTCTTTTATGATGGACCAGGCCCGCTACTTCGCCGAGCGGCTGGAGCGCGAAGCCGGCCGCGGCAAGACCGCCGCCCAAATCGATCTGGCGTTCCGCCTGGCATTCGGCCGTTGGGCAGTCGACGAGGAGAAGAGAGCGGCCGCAGTGCTGATCTCACGGCACGGGCTGGCCGCATTCTGCCGGGCGCTGTTCAGTGCGAACGAGTTTGTGTACGTGATGTGATAAACGTGCTGTGACGATGAAGCGCAGAAGCTTTCTCGGCGATTTCGTGTTTGGCCTGCCCGCGATCGCGGTGCACGCGCTGGGGTCCCCGCGCGCGCCCCATTTCCAACCCAAAGCCCGCCGCGTTCTTCAGATCTTTTGCCCCGGCGGTGTCTCCCATCTCGACACCTTCGACTACAAGCCGGAGCTCGAAAAGCGCCACGGACAGCCCCTGCCTGGCGGAGGAGCGGCCGAGCTCTCCTTCCAGGGTGCGAACGGCAACCTGATGCGCTCGCCGTGGGGATTCACCCGCCGCGGGCAGAGTGGGAAATGGATGACCGACCTGCTGCCGCACCTCGGCGGCCTGGCCGACGACATGGCGTTCGTCCACTCCATGACCACTCGCACCAATACCCACGGGCCGGCCTGCGTGATGATGAACACCGGCTTCGTCTTCGAAGGCTTTCCCAGCGCGGGCGCCTGGCTGAGCTATTCGCTGGGGTCGGAGAATGACAATCTGCCGGCGTATGTGGCGATTCCCGACGTCCGCGGCATTCCGCCTTCGGGTCCGGCCAACTGGACGGCCGGTTTTCTGCCCGCCGAGCATCAGGGAATCGCGTTCAACGCCTCCGACCCGATCCAGAATCTGAAACGGCCGGCGGCCGTAGGCGAAGCTGAGGAGGCGGCGACGCGAAAGTTCCTCGGCGCGCTGAACGAGCTTCACATGGCGCGCTACCCCGGCAACAGCGACCTGCGGGCCCGCGTGGCGGCCTATGAACTGGCGGGAAGAATGCAGCTTTCGGCGCCGGAGATTTCCGACGTCAGCCGGGAAAGCAAAGCCACGCACGAACTGTACGGCACCGGCGATAGGAATCCTCTCATCGCCGCCTATGCGCGCAATTGCCTGCTCGCCCGGCGGCTGCTGGAGAAGGACGTGCGCTACGTGCAGCTTTATTGCGCGTCCCGCGCGTCCGCGGTGGACGGCCTGCTAAATTGGGACGCCCATAAGACGCTGCAGGCCGATTACGAGCGGCACTGCCCGATCCTCGACCGCCCGACCGCGGGACTGATCCGCGACATGCAGTCCCGCGGCCTGTTGAAGGACACCGTGGTGCTATGGACCACGGAGTTCGGGCGCATGCCGACGCACCAGCAGGGAACGCTGGGGCGGGATCATAATCCGGACGCGTTTACGGTATGGATGCTTGGCGCGGGTGTCAAAGGCGGGGCAAGCTACGGATCGACGGACGATTTCGGCAGGCGCTCGGTGGAGAATGTGACGACCATTCACGATTTCTGGGCAACTGTGCTGCACCTGCTCGGCCTGGATCATGAAAAGCTGACTTATTATCACAACGGCATACAGCGGCGTCTCACCGATGTCCACGGCCACGTGATCCGCGACCTCCTGGCGTAGCCGTGACATGGCTTATACTCGCGGGCGCATTTAATTCGATAAACTTCCTCACAAACCGCCATGCCACGACCCATTTGTTTCATGATCATGCCGTACAGCACCAAACTCACATCGGCGCCGCCGGGGGCCGCCGCGCCCGACAAAGTGAACTTCGACCGCCTTTGGGAAGCCGCTTTGCGACCCGCAATCGAGAAGGCCGGCTACGAGCCGGTCCGTGCCAACGAAGACATCGGCGCTCTCATCATCACCGAAATGATCGAGCGGCTCGCCATCTCCGATCTGGTCCTTGCCGACGTCTCCATTCCCAACGGAAATGTCTACTACGAAGTCGGTATCCGCCATGCCGCCCAAAAGCAGGGTTGTATCCTGATCGCCGCTGCCTGGGCGAAGCCTCTCTTCGACATCGACCAGATGCGCCAGATCCGCTACCCGCTTCCGGTCGAATCGATCTCCGATGAAACCGCCGCGGAGATCATCGGCAATGTCACGGCCGCGATCCCCGTCATGAGCGCGGGCGACTCTCCCTTCTATCAGGTCTTCCCCAAGTATCCGGAATACGACCTTTCCCGCGCCACGGCGTTCCGAAAGAGCGTCGAAGAACTCTCTCGGTTCCAGGCCGAGATCATCGCAGCCCGCACTGCCGGCGGAGACGCGCGCCGGACCCGCGCTCTGGCTCTTCGCGATCGCTACTACTCGGGCGGCCCTGTTCAGAATGCGGTCGCCATCGAACTTCTCTACACACTGCGTGACTGCACGGATTGGACCGAGACGCTGAATTTCATCGACAAGTTACCGCAAGACCTCCGCGATACTCCGCTCGTCAAGGAACAGCGCGCTCTCGCCCAGTCGAAATCCGGCGATCATGACACCGCGATCGGAGCCCTCCGGGCGTTGATCGATAGCGGTGGCGATACGTCCGAGCGCCGAGGTCTGCTCGGCGGCCGATACAAGAAAAAGTGGAGTGCAGGCAAAGACCCGGCCGATCTCGACCGAGCCATCGCCGAATACGAGCGCGGCATGAAACTGGACCTCAACGATTACTACCCATCTTCCAATCTCGCCCGGCTTTACCGTACGCGTAAGCGCAGGGGCGACGACGATAAAGCCCGCGTATCCGCCGCGATCGCCATGACCGCGTGCGAGCGCGCACGCCAGCGCAAATCGAACGACGAATGGCTGAATCCGACCCTCCTTGGCGCCGCATTCGACGCCGGAGACGCCGGCAAGGCCCAGGAACTTGCCGACCAGGTGGCCGTCGATGGTCCCTCGGCCTGGAAACTCGAGACCACGCTCGCCGATCTTAGAACCGCTGCCAACCTGTACGAGGACCCCCGGCGCAGCGAGCTCCTTGACATCGTTCTACAGTTGGAGGGCCAGTTGGTTCCGAAACCGGCGGCTCCAACCGGTTAGGAACTTGCGCCACCACGGCGCGGATCGTGATACCGTTCTGCTAATCCGCAAGAAAGGCAGTGACGCGATGCCCGATCCAATCTTCCGCCGTAACTTTCTCAAGCTCTCCTCGGCGCTGCCGCTGGCGGCGCAGGCTACGGCCCAGACGCGCCCGCCCTCGGTTCGCGAGTTTCTGGAAAAGCTCACCTACAAGCGGGACGACGTCTCCGTATTCCTCGATTCCAAACAGCAGAACTGGGCCAAGTTTGATCCCGAGCTTGGCTACCTGCTGCAAGACGGCGTCCTGCTCGACGGCGTGGACGGCTCCCGTACCATTCTGAGCTTCGGCAAAGCCGGCGAGCGCAGCATGGTCAACTACGCCGGCCAGCCTTGCCGCATCAACACGTATGGCGACAGCTTTACGCAGGGCCATCAGGTCAGCGACGGCGAGACGTGGCAGGAGTACCTCGCGGCGCACCTCGGCGAACCCGTTCGCAACTTCGGGATCGGCGGTTACGGCGTATATCAGGCCTACCGGCGCATGATCCGCGCGGAGGCGGCGCCCGCGGCGGCCGAATACCTGGTTCTCAACATCTACGGGCTGGACGACCATCTGCGCAGCATCGACGCCTGGCGCTGGCTGCGCTTCGGCGAGTACTGGCGCACGCGCCCTGAGCATCGCCATATGTTTCACGGCAACCCCTGGGTCCACGTCCGGCTGGACCTGGCGAACGGAAAGCTGGTCGAGCTTCCGAACCTTTGTCCCACGCCGGAGTCGCTCTATCAGCTCTGCGACAAGGAGTTCGTCTACGAGCACTTCCGCAACGACCTGATCGTCAAGCTGCTGGTGGCCCAACGCAAGGGCGCCGGCGTCAGCCTGGAGCAGATCGAAGCCATGGCCGATAAGCTGAATGTCCGGCCCGATCTCAGCTCGCCCGACGCCGCCGCCGAGACGGCTCGCGCGGTCCATATCGAATATGCGCTCCACGCCGGCATACAGATCGTGGAGCAAGCCCAGGCCTTCGCCCGCGCCGGCCGCAAGAAGCTGCTGGTCCTGTTGAGCTACGACAGCGGCACAGTGCGTCGCGCCTGCGAGGGACTTCCCCGCCCCGATCCCTCGCTGGTTGGATTCCTACGGGACAGCGGCATCCCCTTCGTGGACGCGCTGGCGAAACATGTGGAGGATTTCCGGTCGTTCCGACTCACGCCGCAGGAGTATATCAGCCGGTATTTCATCGGGCATTACAAGCCGCTGGGAAATCATTTTTTTGCTTTCGCGGTGAAGGACGCGATCGCGGAGTGGCTGGATCCGAAGCCCATCGCGTACCGGCGAAACAGCGAGACTATCCGGCCGTGACAGGGGAAGGCGGGCCGGGGAAGCCGCACCCGCAGCTTGTAGAGGGATTTTTTATCGATCGAAAAGTGCCGGGACGAGCCCGCGCTACGTCGTATGATACAAAAGTAGATTCATGAAAGCACTCCTTTTGAAGCAGTACATGGAATTGGAAGTGACCGATCTGCCGAAGCCGGAAATCGGTCCGGACGACGTGCTGGTGCGGGTCAGCGCGTGCGGCATTTGCGGCAGTGACGTGCATGGCCTGGACGGCTCCAGCGGACGCCGCATTCCGCCGCTGGTGATGGGCCACGAAGCCGCCGGCGTCATCACCGACGCCGGCCGCAGCGTCAAGGAATGGAAGCCCGGCGACCGCGTGACCTTCGATTCCACCGTTTCCTGCGGGCGCTGCCATTTTTGCCGCCGTGGCGAAATCAACCTCTGCGACAACCGGCAGGTGCTGGGCGTTTCCTGCGGCGATTACCGGCGCAACGGGGCCTTCGCCGAATACGTCGCGGTGCCGCAGAACATCCTCTACCGGCTGCCCGAAGGGCTTGCGTTCGAGCACGCGGCCATGATCGAAGCGGTGTCGATCGCCGTCCACGCCGTGAACCTGACCCCGATCACGCTGGGCGATACGGCGGTAGTGGTGGGCAGCGGCATGATCGGGCAGTTGACCGTCCAGGCGGCCAAAGCAGCCGGTTTCGGGCGCGTGTTCGCCGTGGACATCGACGACGCCAAGCTCGCCATGGCCAAGAAGCTCGGCGCGGACGAAGTCTTCAATTCCAAGACCGGCGACGCTGCGGCCGAGATCGCGGCGCGCACCGGCGGGCGCGGCGCCGACGCCGCTCTCGAAGCGGTGGGCTCCACCGACCCCATCCGCACGGCGATCTCCTGCGTACGCAAGGGCGGCGCCGTGACCCTGATCGGCAACATTACGCCGAAGGTCGAGATCAACCTGCAACAGGTCGTGACGCGGCAGATCCGGCTGCAAGGCTCCTGCGCGTCGTCGGGCGAATACCCGGCCTGCATCGATCTGCTTTCGCGCGGCGTGATCCGCGTCGATTCGATGATCAGCGCGCGCACGCCGCTTGAAGAAGCGGCCAGTTGGTTCAACCGGCTGTATCATCACGAGCCGAACCTCATGAAAGTGATCGTCCAGCCGTGAGTTCGCCCTTCTTCGATCTAACGGGCCGCGTGGCCCTGGTCACCGGCGCGAGCCGCGGCTTAGGGCAGTACTTCGGGCGCGCGCTGGCCAAGGCCGGCGCCGATCTGATCATCACCAGCCGCACGCTGGAATCGCTGGCCGCCTTTCAGAAGGAAATCGAAGGCCTGGGACGTCGCGCGGCGCCTGTCGTCCTGGATGTGCGCGACCACGGGAGCATCCAGAAGATGGCGGACCAGGCCGAAGCCGCGTTCGGCAAGATCGACATCCTGGTGAATAATGCCGGCTGCAATGTCCGCAAGCCCGCGCTCGACATCACCTGGGACGACTGGAACCTGGTGCTGGACACCAACCTTCGCGGCACGTTCTTCGTCGCGCAGGCCATCGCGAAGAAGATGATCCCGCGCGGCTACGGCCGCATCGTCAACATAGGATCGGTGACCAGCGTCTTCGGCTACGCCGGCCTGACGCCGTATTCCGCCAGCCGCGGCGGAGTCAAGCAGATGACCATGAGCCTGGCCGACGACTGGGGCCAGCACGGCGTCACCGTCAACTGCCTGGCGCCCGGCTGGTTCCGCACCGAGCAGAACAAGGTGCTGTACGAAAACAAGGAGTGGGTGGAGTACATCTGCGACCGCATTCCGGTGAAGCGTCCCGGCCAGCCCAACGACCTGGACGGCGCCGTCGTCTTCCTGGCGTCGGAGGAAAGCCGCTACATCACCGGACAAACCTTGCTGGTGGACGGCGGCATCTCGACCGGCGCGACCAAGGCGACCGTGGCGAAGAAGGCCTGACGGCCGCGGTTCCGCTGGCGCTTGGGGACGCACATCCGATATCATGCTCCCCCAGGAGCGTTCCATTTGAAACTGCTGATCGTACCGATGCTTGCCGCCGCGCCGGCGCTGCTGATGTCTCAGGACTCGCGCATTCCGCTGGAGAACGAACACGTCCGGGTGGTCAAAGTCACCCAGGATCCGCACAAGAAGACCAGGCTGCACGACCACAAGGTGAACCGCGTGATGATTTACCTCACCGCCGGTAAACAGACCATCGACTATCAGGACGGCAAGCACATTGACAACGCCTGGAAAGCCGGCGAGCCGAAGTGGAGCCCTGCCAGTGGAATGCACATCGCCGAGATCGTCAGCGACCAGGCGGTGACCATCGTCGAAGTCGAACTGAAGCACGCCGGAACCGGAAAGAAGGCCGGCGCCAGCGCGCTGGACCCGGTCAAGGTGGACCCCAAGCATTACAAGGTGGAGATGGAGAACGACCAGGTGCGCGTCCTGCGGGTGAAGATCGGCCCGAAGGAGGTCGCGCCCATGCACGAGCACACTCTCAACCGCGTGGTGACGTATCTCACCGACCAGGATTTCCAGGTGACGGGCGCGGATGGCAAGGTGGAGCACCCGACGCACAAGGCGGGCGACGTGAGCTGGGGCGGAATGGCCAAACACAAGGAAGAGAACCTCAGCGGCAAGCCGTTTGAGGTGGTGGTAGTGGAGCTGAAGTAGCCGGCGCAGGTGGCAGGCTGAAGACTGGCTGAAGCCCGCCTCACCTTGATATATGATGGAACCCAAACACACTCAAGGAGGCCTCCTGATGAAACGCAGAGAATTTCTCACCGCCGCGGCGGCCGCGGCTCCGGCACTGGGCGCGGCGCGCATTCCGGAACTGGGGAAGTTGCGGACAAGGAAAGTGGGGAAAGTCGAAACCGTTTTCGACTCCCCCGGGCATCAGCCGAACGGGCTGCAAGCCACGCCGGAGGGCCTCTGGATCATGGATCAGGGTCCGCGGAGCCAGGCACACCTGGTGAGTTACGAAGGCGGCAAGGTGCTGCGCTCCTTCGAGACGGAGACAGACAAATCGAGCGGCATCACGTTCGATGGCGAAAGTCTCTGGATCGGCTCCACCTACTCGCGCGAGATCGTGCGCGTCGACGCCAGGACCGGCAAGACCATCGAACGCCACTTCACACCGGGCGCGGGAGTGATCTACAAGATGGTCGGCGACCCGCCGGGACGCTCCAGCCCGCTGGTGAAGTCGCGCCCGCGGCCGGCGCAGAGCACGAAGAAGGATGCGGCTCCTGTCGTCGGCGGATTCCAGCAGGGCCAGGTGATGGGCGGCGCGGCTCCAGGCACGGGCGCGCACGGCCAGGAATGGCGGGACGGCAAGCTTTGGTTCACGGTGCCGCCCTCGCGCGAAGTCTACCGGATCGACCCCAAGACGTGGACCGTCGAGACGAAGTTCCCCACCGCCGGCAACCGCCCGCACGGCATCGGCTGGGAAGGAAAGTACCTCTGGGTCACGGATTCCAACTGGAATGCGTTCTTCAAGCACGACCCGGAGACTGGCGAGATGGTGGAGAAGATCCAGCTCGCCGACAGCGATCCCCTGCCTCACGGCATGACTATCTGGCAGGGATGGCTCTGGTATTGCGACGACGTGGGCATCGTCTGCCGGCTCAAATTGTAATCTACTGCCGCACATTGCCTTGGCCGCGCAGACAGCGTGCGCCCGGCTGAAAAGGCGCGAGGAGGTGTATCGCGAGATGCATCTGATGCTGTCGGCCTGGGCCGAGAACGTAAACCATTGGTTGTTAGCCGGCACAGGTGAGCCCGCGGTTCCAGGTCCACTTTCCGAAAATGAGACTCCCAGGCCGGACGCCTTGGCGCAGGCTCAAATTCCGGTAAAGGGCGTCACCAGTTCGCAGTGGTAGACGCCGGACGAACAGTCAGGATCTATCCGAGATCATCTTCCCTGATGCCCGTCGGTTGGTCACTGATGAGGCCCGGCTTGCGCAACAACGCTTTGATCGTCTACAATTGTCGGTAATCTAGGCATATGGCAAAGCCAACCGATTTTGTCCAAGGCACTCTTGATCTCTTGATCCTCAAGACCATCTCGCTCGAACCTAAACACGGTTGGGCGATCGCCAAGCGCATCCAACAGGTTTCACAAGAAGCTCTCCAGATCCAGCAGGGGTCCCTGTACCCGGCGCTACACCGTCTGGAGCAGCAGGCCTGGATCAAGGCCGAGTG
>JACXTT010000549.1_pt1 | contig 64288 bp, 55 predicted proteins | sample 9270951 | NCBI WGS metagenome assembly JACXTT01 (sample SAMN15532306, study PRJNA645909) | rock metagenome | isolation source: weathered quartz diorite | place: Puerto Rico | collected 2017-06-21 | reverse complement strand
CCTGCCGCAGCAGCGTCACGATCTGCTCCGGCTTGTATTTCCTGATCGGCATACCAGCTTCCCTCCAGAGTGAATTCTCTCCCACTCCCGCTGGTACAAGAAATCCCGGTCAGGTCAGGCGCGTCGGTGCCTGTAACACCAGCGCGTCCCGTTTTATCTCTTAGCGGGTTCGTTGCGCCGCTTCCTGTTTCATTCGGGCCAAAGGAACAACCGGCTTTAAGAGAGGAAACCGGCCCATCTCACCAGCCCGCTTGCAGGTTTTCCCTGCACAGCATAGAAAGCGGCGCAAGCAGCCCGCTTTTACTTCTTTTTCAGATATTCCCCGATTGCTTTTCGGATGAGCGCGGAAACTGGCGCTCCGGTTTTCTCAGAGAGAGCCTTGAGCTTTTTTAGGTGATCTTCCTTGAGCCAGATGTTTGTGCGCTTCATGTCTCCCCTTATACACCTATCGGCAGTTCTGAGTCAATCGGCTTTAGCTTATCTATAATCTAACGATGAGCAAGAGTGAGCAAAAAAGAGCAAGCCGGAAGGGGACTCTCCCGGCCTGCTTGATAAACCCTGTATAATCTTGAGCAAATTTGAGCATGTTTGAATAGGAGATTTTACGCGACACAAAGTCACATTGATTTCCGGCGAAGGTATCGGACCTGAAGTGGCCGCGGCCGCGCGGCAGATCATTGACGCCACTGATGTCCGGATCGAGTGGGAAGAGGTCGAAGCCCGCGCGCAGAAAGCCAGCGCAAAAGGTCAGTTTGTCACGGAGGCGGCGGTCGAGTCCGTCCGGCGGAACCGCGTGGCGTTGAAAGGGCCGATGGGTACGGCGGTCGCAGAAGGCGCACCGAGTATCAACGTCGCGCTGCGCAAAACACTCGACCTGTATGCCAACCTCCGCCCCGTCAAGAATTTGCCCGGCGTGAAGTCCCATTTCGACAGTGTAGACGTGGTTCTTGTGCGTGAAAACACCGAGGATCTCTACTCAGGGCTCGAGCATGAGGTCGTCCCCGGAGTCGTCGAAAGCCTGAAGATCATCACCGAACGGGCCTCCACCCGAATCGCCCGTTTTGCTTTTCAATACGCAAAAGACCATGGCCGTAAGAAGATCCATGCCATACATAAAGCCAACATCATGAAGCTATCGGACGGGCTTTTTCTGAAATCCATCCGCGTCGTTGCAGAAAAATATCCGGAGATCGCATACCACGAATTGATCGTAGATAACGCCTGCATGCAGATTGTGCTGAACCCCCTGCAATTCGATTTGCTGCTGCTGCCAAACCTGTATGGAGATGTCATGAGCGACCTCGCAGCAGGTCTCGTCGGCGGGCTGGGAGTCGTCGGCAGCGCAAACATCGGCGACGAAGCGGCCATGTTTGAGGCCGTGCACGGCACGGCACCCGACATCGCGGGGAAAGGCCTGGCGAACCCGACTGCTCTCTTGATGAGCAGCATCATGATGCTGAATCATCTCACGGAACATTCCGCCGCCCGGAGGATCGAAGCCGCTATCGTGAGGGTATACCGCGAGGCCAAGCACACTACCAAGGATGCGGGAGGCAAAGCGACTACGCGCGAATTCACCGACGCGGTTATTGCCGCACTGCCTCCTGGGTAATTCACCGTTCCGCCTATGAAAGGCCTTGCTACGGGGGAGCCAAGTTGTGAGGGGTTCTAGCCGTTCTGATGTTTCTGTACTATGGGTGCCTTGAAACCGGGTCTTGTTTTTTCTGCGCGCTAGTGGCAAGCTTCAAGGATTGCGGCTTCGAAGTCCCCTTCAAGGCGCCATATGCAGCGATCTCGCTATCCCGAGCGTCGAAGCACCGTGCGGGTATCCCTGCAAGTACCCCTTACTGTCCGTTGCCTCTCAGCCGAGGGCGATACCATCTACCTGAAAGCTTCCACACAGACCGTGAGCGCACACGGAGCCATGGTAATCATGGAAGAATCCCTGATGCCCGGCCAGGCCGTGCGCGTATACAACGAAATGACTTCTGATTCCGTCGATTGCTACGTGACATCTGTGCGACAGAAGCGCGGTGAACAGGAACGGTACATCGGAGTCGGTTTTTCAGCGCCACGGAACAATTTCTGGCACATTGTCTTTCCCAAATCGGGAACACGCCAGGCAGTTCGTTCCTCTCAAACAGGCGCTCTGGTTATCCCTGGACCTCGGGCGAATAGACCCTCGCCATAGTTGTCGCAGCCCCGGACGAAAATCGGAGAGCTGGACGCACGCGCAATGCAAGCGGCAATTTTCTTGCATTTGGAGGGCGCAGGTGTTCGCGCACGAACCTCTAGAGTCTGGGTGGCGCGTAGATTTGATACAGCAGGATGTAAACAATCACTCCAGTGATGGAAACATAGAACCACAGCGGCAGCGTCCATCGCGCAATAATGCGGTGCTTGTCAAACTGTTCGCGCCACGCGCGCCGCAGCGTGATGAGAATCATCGGCACTATGACCGCCGCAAGAATGGTGTGTGTCACAAGAAGCACAAAATAGAAAGGGCGAATCCAGCCTTGTCCCTGAAAGTGCACGCTGCCGACACGCACGTGATAGATGACATAAGAGACCAGAAATATGGAAGACACCGTGAAGGCAGAGATCATGAAGGCTTTGTGCACAGCAATTTTCCCGCTGCGGATGGCCGCGTAACCTCCCGCCAGTAGCACCGCGCTGCCTCCGTTCAGAGAGGCATTGAGAGCCGCATGCGAGAACATGAGCAGTTAGGCTCCTCCCCCAATGGCCAGAATTAACGCGAAAGTTTGTCGTAAATCATCAGGCCAAGAAGCACGGGAATGTGCAAGACCGTAGCGTGCATCAGCCATTTGGCGCGCACATTCGTCCTGGCGCTGGCAGCCCACAGGCAAACCTGCACCATCGCCACGCTCGTAACCAAAGCGCCGAAGAAATAAAGTACGCCAGCCAGCCCCACGATTGCGGGCAACAGGCTGACTCCAACCAGAGCCGCCGCCGCAAGAATGATCTGTCGAAAGGTTCGCGATCCTTCGCGATCGACGACAGGAAGCATCAGAATGCCCGCTCGCGCATAGTCTTCCCTGTACATCCAGGAAATGGCATGGAAGTGAGGGAACTGCCAGAAAAACAGAATCGCGAACAGCAGCCAGGCCCCGCGATCGAGCGAACCCGTAGCAGCAACCCAGCCAATCATCGGAGGGATCGCGCCAGGGAAAGCGCCCACGAAGGTGGCCCAGACGGTTCGTTTTTTCAGGGGAGTGTAAGCCAGTAGATAGCTCAGACAGGTCACAACTCCCAGTCCGCAGGCCAGCGTACCGGAAGTAAGATACAGATCCGCGGCGCCCGCAAGGCAAAGCGCTACGCCAAACGCCAGTGCTTCACGCGGGTGCAGCATACCGCTCGGCAGCGGTCGTGCAGCCGTGCGCCGCATGTGCCGATCCGTATCGCGCTCGATGTAGTGGTTTAACGTCGCCGTGCCTGCCGCAATGAGCAAGGTTGCGAAGACCGTCTGCAGCATCGGCACCCAGGCTACGGGCCCATGTGTTCCCATGTAATAGCCGGCCGCGGTGGTCATGAGCACCAGGAAAGAGACATCCGGCTTGGTTAGCGTAACGTAAGCGCTGGCGCGCGATGACAGGGCCAGTCCGGCGCTTCGTAGAGTGCTCATTGGGCAGTCGCCTCATTTTGTGCCGCGGCCGTCACTTCCCTTCCGCGTGGAACAAGCCGATAACACAATAAGACGGTCAGGACACACACCGCAAAGAGCAGCGCGCCCACAACGGTGTGCGTCACCGTGAGGACAACCATTAGGCGCATCGGCTGCGGCGCATCGGCGGTGGTCAGCCGCGCCCAGTACGCTCCCAGGCCGAGAAGAAACTGCACGCCAAAAACCGAATGAAGCAAAATGCGCGTCTTCGTAAGCTCTCGCGATTGCGGAAATCGCTTCCGGAGAATCACAGCTGTAAAGACTACGCTGGCAAGTACCAGCAGGGACCCTGCAATATGGGGCCAGATCGGCAAATCCTGGTGGCGGAACCCTGCCCCCAGGAACACTTGAAAGAAGACGATGATGGCGTTCAGCAAGGCGAGCGCCTGAATAGAATAACTGCCGCGGTCACCTAACAGCGTTTGGTCCGTAACCCACCACCGGCTAGTAAACACTGCAATGCTCAATACTGCGGCGAAAACTATCTGCGCAAAACACGCATGGATCACGGGAAGCCAATATTGCAACAAGCGAATTACCACCTGCCCGCCTAAGATGGCCTGGACGACCACTCCAAAAACCGCGATTATCCCGAACCAGCGCAGCCACCGGCGATCATCCTTGACCCAAATCACAATGGCCAGGATGACCGCAAGAACGCCCAATACTCCCGCGATCAGCCGGTGCGAATGTTCGTAAAAGATACCGCCCACCATCGGTGGAGTCAGACTGCCGTAAGAGAGCGGCCAGTCTGGTACGGCCAGCGCAGCATCGTTCGAGGTGACGAGGGCCCCCGCGATCAAAAGAAGAACCGTCCACATCACCACGAATACCGCGAAACGATGGACGCCTGGATTGTAGGCACTGGCCATTTTCTAAGGGTCCTTCAGGATGCGGAATTATACCTCAGCGGGCGCAACGACGCCGCAAGCGAGCGGTCTCATCCAGCAGCGGAGGAAAGCTGCACTGGCGTCCGGTTTGGCGTGATTCCCACCGCGCGCAAGACGAGGTCCTGCAAGGTCGCAGTGAAAATCGGCGAATCGCCAACGGCGGGCATCATGCGGAATATCTCGATTCCCACTTTCTTGGCTTCGCCGCGCGCTTCGATGTTGATTTCGTGGAGGGTCTCGATATGCTCTGTCACGAACGAGATGGGCACGACCAACATCTCCTTAACACCTTCGTGGCCGAGCCGTTCGATTGTACCCGTGAGCGGAGGCTGCAGCCATTTCGCCGGCCCCACCCGGCTCTGGTAGCAGAGCAGATGCGTGCGCGGCCATCCACGAAATTGCTTCGTTCCCGACTCGCGGGTCAGCCGCACGGTTTCCTTGATCTGCTTGGGATACGGATCGCCCTTTTCGACCAGGCTCATCGGCAGGCCGTGCGCGCTGAAGACCAGGTGAATCCGCGAACTGTCCGGGAATTGGCGAAGGACAGACCCGATCCTCTCAACCAAAGCCTGAATGTAAAGAGGGTGGTTGTAAAAGTGCTCGATGATGTGCTCAGGTGGCCCGCCTGCGGGCTCTCCGTAGAGACGGCGCCATTCTTTCAAGCTACTCAGGGTTGTCGCAAAAGAATAGTGGGGATAAAGCGGCAGGAGCACGAGTTCATCCAGGGTTCCGCCTTTGCGCAAGGTATCGACAGCCTCCGCTGTCAGCGGATGCCAGTAGCGCATGGCAATCACCACAACGGGATCGATGTAAGGAGAAACCGCTTCGACAAGTCGCTGGCGCTGGCGCTCCGTCAGCGCACCGATCGGGGAGCGGCCGCCTATTTCCGCGTAGCGCCCTCGCACCGGCATGGACCTACGGGAGGATATCCATTTTGCGATAGGTCGCCGGAGCAACCCGAGCGGGCCGAGCGGAATAATATCGGGATCGAGAAACAGGTTGAGAAGAAACGGCTCCACGGCATCGAGCGAATCCGGTCCGCCCAACTGAAATAGTACGATGCCGACGCGTTTCTTCCCTGCCACTTTACTTGCCTCGATTTAGTGAGTTTTTCACGCGTTCGATTTCCTCTCGCAGAGCCGAGGTGCGTCGTGCCACGCTTACGAAATAGGCAAAGAACACTCCCCAGCCGATGAGATATGCCGCGAGTACGCTATCGAGATTCTTCACAACCCCTCCGCTTCCCTTTGGATTAATTCAATATCTCCGCGCATCGCTTCCAGTTGATATCGCTGGCGCATCAGGAGCGCCATCAAAGCCATCATGGCCAGCCAAGAAAAGAGCAGCACCGATCGCATCCTGGGGTCGAGCCCGGAACCTGACGCGCCCATGATGACCGGCTGTGGATGCTGCGTGCGCCACCAGCGGATCGCTCCGAAAACCAGCGGCACATCGAGAAAGGCGAAGATCCCGTACAACGCGCTAAGCAAGGCGCGACGGTCTGTCTCGTCGATGAGCGTACGCAGGAGCAGATACGAGACATACAGCAGCCACAAAACAAAAGTGGAAGTGAGGCGAGCGTCCCAAGTCCACCAGATACCCCAAACAGGATGCGCCCAGATCGGCCCCGTCACCAAGACAACGGTGGTAAACGCCAGGCCAACCTCCGCCGATGAAACACCCAGCCAATCCCATCGCGGCTTGCGGCTGAAGACATAAGTCAGATTGGCGAGAAAGCAGATGAAAAAAGAGATGAGCCCCGTCCAGGCGCTCGAGACATGGAGATAGAATATGCGTTGGATTAGACCCATGCTGCGCTCCGTCGGTGCGACAAAAAACGCCGCATATGCCGCCGCAGCTACCAGCAGCACAACTACCCCTGCGGCGATAATCTGTTTGGTCATCCGCTCTTCACTCCTCGAGTAGATATTCTCCGAAAAGCCATAACGCCGTCAAAAAAACCAGATCGAAGACCGCCAGAAAACCGATTCCCTTCCATTTGACGAACGGTGTCGGGTCAAGCAATCCGGCCGTAACTTGCGTGCTCGCCACGAGCACGGGAGTGAGCAGCGGAAGAAGCAATAACGGAAGCAAAAGCTCGCGCATGCGCGCTTGTGCCGATACCGCTGAAAGCGCCGTGCCGGCAATTGATACTCCGAGGCTTCCCAGAAATAGCACTAGAATCAGCCAGCCCAGGACGGGAAGAATCGGCACGTTATACAGAACCGCGAAAATCGGAAGAAGCAGAAGTTCGGTCAGTAGCAGAAAGAGGGTATTTGCTATCAGTTTCCCGAGAAAAATAGCAAAGGGGTCGTCAACGGAAAGCCGCAAAGCGTTGAGTGTATCGTTGGTCTGCTCGCGTAAGAAGCATGGCTGAAGCATAAGCGAGGCCGCAAAAAGAAATGCCAGCCAGAGAAGCCCCGGGCCGAAGCGGCGAGATTCGCTAGATGTAGGCTCAAATGTAACGCTGAAGAGAACGATCACCATCAAGATGAAAACAACGCTGGTGGTCAAGAGTTCGCGCGAGCGAAACTCCGTACGGAGTTCTTTACCAAGTAGCGCAGAAGTGTTGGACAGAAGACTCATTCAAGCATCGGCGCACGTCAGGATCGATTTGAGAGATGCGCCGCTGGCGGTGTCGGCCACCACTCTGCCCGCGTCCAGTCTCACGGCGCGGGTCGCCGTCGCGGAGATGCCCGATTCGCCGTGCAAACTCATTAGCATCGTACAGCCCGCATCGCGAAGCCGCCGGAGCGTGCCCGCCAGCCAGGCGGCTCCGAGCGGGTCAAGACCCGTTGTAGGCTCGTCCAGCAACAAAATAGAAGGCTGCTGAAGCAACGCCCGTGCGATCGCCATTCGCTGGCGCATGCCGCGCGAGAATGTGCGCACCAGAGAGTCTCGGCGATCAGTTAAGTCCACGTCCTCGAAGAGTGAGCGAACGCGGTCAGCCGCGTTAGGAATGCCCTGGAGTCTGGCAAAGAGCAGCAGGTTCTCCTCAGCGGTCAGGTCGTCGTAGACCATGGTCGCATGCGCGACGAATCCCGTTCTGACCCGCGCATTAGCCGTGGAACCAGGTGCAGGGGGAAACGTAAGGGAGCCGGAGGAGGGCCGCGCTAGTCTAGCTGCAATCCTCAGGAGAGTCGTCTTTCCAGAACCGTTTCGTCCGGCCAGGACAACACACTCGCCCGGCGCGATCTCCAGAGTCACTCGCCGCAGCGCGAAAAGCGAACCATACCGTTTGTCGATTTTTTCGAAGTGGAGGCCACTGCCAACAATTCCCGGTGGGCTCACCAGGCAACCTCACAAATGGGGAGCGAATGGGGGGCTTTCACGGTTCAGCCCCTAAGCAAATCGCGGAGAACCTTTTCGGCCCTGGCGCGTTCGCGGCCGTACTCTTCTTCGGAGATTGTCCCGGCCTGCCGACGCAGTTCCAACCGGAAGAGCGTGTCCTTCAAGGAATCGAGGCTCATGTTCACGGCCGCATCCACCTGAGACATTGCGCCGGAAGGCGAGCGCATTTCACTCGAGCTTGAATCTTTGGCAAATTCTGCCTTGCTCAATTGTTGCGCTTCCCCACCCGCCACACTTGCTATTATGGCAACCGGCTTTCTCGCCAGAAGGATTGCGCCAAGCGCGAACACTCCAGCGAATCCCGCGATCAGTGGCCACTTCAAGACATCCAGGCGTCCCGGAATCGCTTGAATACTTGCTCCCTGCTGTGCGCCCCCTTGCGGCGCATCCCCGCCACCTTGGCCGCGGGAATCGGCGCTGGCCCCCGCACTGGGTGGCGGGGCAGTGCCGGAGAGATTCACGGTAACCATCGCATTCGCAGGCACACTGGTGCGCTCGTAGAGGTTCATGCCCTGCTCTTGCCCCGCTGGTTGCAGTCCATCCCCGATGACTTGCACGGTCGGCGGCGCCACAACCATCAACCGTCCTCCCGGATATACGGAAGGAATCTTCACCGTTGCTGTGTTTCCCGGATATGGCAGCTTGTAAGAATAACGGACTCCGCTTTCGCCCGGGCGAAACGCAAACGCCAACGCGTAGCGGTTCTTGCCGTGATCAATCGTCGTCTGAACAACGGGCATGCCCGAAGGTCCCCAGGCCGCCACCTGTTGCAGGTCCGCCTTGTCCGGCAGCTTAAACTCGAAATTCCCATCGGCTCGATAGTAGGCTTGCGGCGGCTGGGAATGATTTTGAACGGAAAACTCTTCGCCTACGATAAGCGAAGCGCCGTCCGGCTGAAAGATTACAATGCGCGATGGCACGGTAATCGTCTTGGCGTCAGGCGTGGGGTCGAAGACTTCGATCTGCAATTCGTTCGTTCCTGGCGGCACCGGCTGGTGAAAATTCACGCCCCGATATACTGCCCTAACGAGCATCGGTTGCGCCCCAAGGGAAGGATGATCAAAGCTGAATTGTCCCTGCGCGTCGGTCTTGGAACTTGAAACCGGCTGCATCCCGCCTTGGAGTTGAATCAGAATGACTTCGATTCCAGTCGCAGGCTTTCCTGTCGTGCCGTTCTTGACCGTCCCGTGAACGGTCCCCGCTTTCGCAATGCCCAAAGACGCAAAAAGAAGGACCGCTAGCATCGTTAAACATCTCTCTTGGCTGCGTATCACTGGCTATCTCGCTCGGTGGTAGCAGGGCGGACGCCACGGGGGCGGCGTACCTGCGAATCCGTGACTTGATCGATCTCGGCAAGGACCATCGCTGCATCCACCTCGAGCGCGGATCTCATGGTTTCGAAGTCGCTTTCAGAATATTTGCCGGAACGATATTCAAAACGGAGGTCACGCAAATTATCGTAAATGGTATCTCGCTTTTCGAGCAACTGATCGAGCTTGGACCGGTGCGGAGCCAGATCCGACGCGTCCGGATGAATGTAAAAAATGAAGAGCAACGTGACAGTCGCCAGGGCGAGGCACGCTCCCAGAACCGCCCAATCCGCGGAGCTGAGGAAAATCACTCCCGATAAGTTCACGAACGTTGGCATCAGTCCTGGTTTTCCTCCGCCGCTTGCGCGCGTGCCCGCGCGAGGAGCTCAGGGGAAACAGAGGCGGCGCTGTTCGCTCTGTGCGCTGAGGCAAGCGCGATGTTTCGTTGCCGCCAGCGAAAGATCACCAGGATCACGATTCCTGTGCCCACGAGGAGATAGATGCTCGGCATAAACCAGGCAACCAGGCTGAGTCCCGACTTCGGGGGCTCCGCATAAACAGTGGTCCCAAATTCCTGGACAAAGGCTTGGGTGATTGACTGCTCCGAATCACCTTTGGCCACGCTTTGATCTAGCTCTCTCAGCATGCTTGCGGAAGTAGTGCATCCCACATGATTGCACTGTGTCAGGACCTGATTGCAACCGCACATGCACATAAACTTGCCGCCAATTTGCTTGGTGCGGTCGGTTTGCTGCGCTTGCGCCGGCGGGATGAAGACGCCACCAATCCCGGTGCATCCAAACAAAACGATCGCCAGCAATGCACTGTACCTACGTGACTTCCCTAATCTAGTCATGGCCTTCTCGAAGAGTGACGGACGGATGGAGCGCATGCGTCAGCGGTTGCGATGTAGCCAGCTGTTGTGCTCCGCTTAAGACCAGTGCTGCGCGGCGGTTGGGCAGGAGAGCTACCAATGTTCCGAAAACCACGATGGCGCCGCCGAACCAAATCCATTTCACCAAAGGATTGAGATACGCGTGAATAACCGGCGCTTGCGTATCGGGGTTCTGCCCCGCATAAACCACGTAGAGATCTTCCCGCCAACTGGATGATATCGCCACCATGGTGCCGGATGGCTCGTTGGTTTGAAAGATCCGGCGCTCGGGATACAGCATCATGATCTGTTTATTGTTCTTAAGCACCTCGACAATCATGCGTTCCGCAGTGTAATTCTGCTCCGGCTTCTGGTCGTAGCTTTGCAGTACCAGGGTATAAGGACCAATTTGCATGCTTGATCCCAGCCGCATATCTTTTTGCGTGTCACGATTGAATACCGCGCCCGTCAATCCCACGAAAATCAAAACCATCCCCATATGCACGACGTAACCGCCGTAACGCCGCGTGTTGCGCATGGTGAGATCGATCGCGGAAGCCACTAGAGAAGCCCCCGACCGCGCCCGGATGACCTTCGCCCCGCGATAGAACTCCATCCCGATGGTGACCGTGACAAACACGCAGAGGATAAGACAGACGACTCCGTAAAACTCACGAACACCAAAGATAAGAGCGATAGCACCGGCAAGGACTCCCGTGATCGCCGGCAAGCCAAAATTACGCTTTAGGCTGTCAAGAGACGTTTTGCGCCACGCAAGAAGCGGTCCGACTCCCGTTAAAAACAGAAGCAGCAGGCCAAGTGGAATATTCACTTTATTGAAAAAGGGCGATCCCACGCTGATCCGTGAACCAGACAGCCACTCGGAAAACACCGGGAACAGGTTCCCGGAAAGAACCGCGGTACAGGCAACCAGCAGAACCAAATGTTTGAAGAGGAAGCTGGAATCTCGCGAAATCCCAGAATCCAATTGGTTCTCGCTCTTCAGATAGTCACGATTGTAGATATATGCAGCGAAGCACACCAGAAAAATCACCGACAGAAAGCCCACGAACCAGGTTCCAATGCTCGATTGTGCGAACGCGTGCACGGAACTGACCACTCCGCTGCGCGTCAGCATCGTCCCCAAAATGCAGAGCATGAACGTGATGAACACCAGCCAAACGTTCCAGACCTTCATCATGCCGCGCTTTTCCTGCATCATCACGGAGTGCAAGAAAGCCGTTCCCGTCAACCACGGCAGCAGCGAGGCGTTTTCCACGGGGTCCCAGCCCCAGTATCCGCCCCAGCCGAGCACCGCATACGCCCAATGCGCTCCAAGAAGAATCCCGACCGATTGAAAGCACCAGGCGATCATTGTCCATTTGCGGGTAAGGTGGATCCACTTCTCGCCTGGGTAGCGAGCCAGCAACGCGGCCAGCGCAAACGCGAATGGAATCGTAAAGCCCGTGTAACCCGAGTAAAGATTTGGCGGATGGATGACCATCTCCGGATATTGCAGTAGTGGATTCAGGCCGTTTCCATCGGCACGCGTGACTAAATCAAACGCTCCATTAGCGCCCGGAGTACCCAGCACCTTGAACGGGCTGGCCACAAAATTATTCAAACTGAGGAAGAAAATCTGCACGGCGGCCGTCACCACACCGACGTAGGGCATCAACTCGCCGTTCTTATTTCGATACGCGAGCAAAACCGAGAATACGTAAATCGAAAGGAGGAAGCTCCAGAACAGCAGCGACCCTTCTTGGCCCGACCAGAGCGCCGCAAACTTGTAAAACGTGGCCAGATCGCGATTGCTGTGCGACACGACGTAAGCCACCGAAAAGTTGTCGCTGAGGAAGAGATAGACCAGGCTGCCCGTGGCAAGAAGAATGAGGGCACAGGTGGCGAACCCCGCTTGCCTCGAGCTCTTGATTAACAGTGGGTGCCGGGTAAAGATCGCAGCAATTCCGCCTACGAAGGCGTATGCCGCGCAGAGAAACGCCAGAAGAAGTGCAAATGATCCAAATACATCCACGGAGACCCCGCCTCTCCCCCGGTCGCGCCCGGTCCGTTACATGGTACTGCGGGTCGGATTTGAAGGGGTACTGCCGTCGCCGCCGGGCGCTGCTTCATATTTGGAGGCGCATTTTGCCTGCACATGCTCCGCGACAAATCGGCCATCGGAGGCCGGCCGGCCTTCCACAAGAGCCTGGGAATTGTCTACGAAAGTGTCCGGCAGCGGGTCGCTGCCGACATAGCTGATAGGAAGGGTCTTCCCTTCCCCTTGAAGAACGAAATCCACCCGGCCTGAAAGCCGGCGAATACTGCCGGGCTGAACTGTGCCCCCGAGCCGCATGCGATGCGTCAAGTCGGCGCCTTTGAGGTCTTGCAATTCGGCGATGGTGTGATAGTAAGTTTTGCTCTCTCCATAGCCCAGCCACGCCAGAACCGCCATGGAAACTACGATCACGCTGATGCCGATGCCAAACTTTACTTGCTTTTTCACGAACATGCTCCTTGGGCAGTGCCGCACTTTCAAGAATTCTATCACAGCCACTGAAGCTATGACCTAAAAGCCCTACTCCTGTAAAACTCCAACTTCCGGGGACGAAAACCGTGCTATCGCGCCGCGGAAATGGTCAATGCAAGCACCCCTCGCAACTTTTCACTTGCGAGCCCCGGCCCGTGTTCCTCCAACACGAATGGCTTGCCGTTGTCCAACACTAGCGAGCAGCCCAGATCCTGGTTTGCAAACAACTTGGTCAGCGGTTCGAGTGCATCCGAAAGCAACACCAATTGCTTCGGCTTTAATGAGCAGCGGATACGCGAAAAAACCGCAGAGATTCTCTTCTCAAGAAGTTGTTCGACGATGGGCGCCCCATCGTTTGAGACAGTTTCCAGCGGGCATTCCATGATATGCGTCAATAAAAACCCGCGCCGCTGAAAATCCGCCAGGACCGCCTCCTGTGGCTTCCCCGCATGAGGCACGCCGACGGCATCCAGGACTCTCGCCGCTTCCCCTTGGAATGGATCGCCACCTGCATACAAGAACTCGGAATCTTCCTCAGCAGGAAACGCGCCCATCAAGAGCGTGCCAATGTGTACGGGGCGATACCTCGTGGTCCATTCCAGGCGCCGCAGCCGCTTTGCAATATGTTCGGCCGATGCAGGTTGGCCGCAGCCATCACACGGCATGAAGTTTGCAGTTGTCATCGTTCTGTTGAAATCGTAGTTGAGTGCCAAGCGAAGTGCAAATCACATACCCAAGCGAGGGAGAAGCACAGCAAGTGGAAGAGAACTCTTATTTGCGCTGGATCATCCCTGAGGAACTGCCTCATCCGCGGGAAGTTTTGCGCGCAGGCACCACCGCAGCTCCTGGCTCAGCTCGGTAACTTCCATTCCCGGCATGACAATAAATTTACAGCTGAGCATTTCCCGAGGCTCATCGTCATCGGGCAATTGGCAGGAAACGCGGCAGTATTGGCAATCCTGGTTCCAGCAAAAGCGCCCATAGGGAATCGTCTCCGGGCTTATGAACTGAAAGCAGCGCAAAAGCGAATTCCGCTCCGGCACCTGGAACTTCTTCCCGAGAATGGTGATTTCCACGAGCTTTTCATAAGGACGGAAGGGTTCCGACATGATGGCTGCTATCCTCCGTAAACTGCCCGCTGGGTAGTCGCAGAGTTCCCCTGAGGAGCTGGTTTATCGTGAAGCTTGCTTATCCAGAGTAGTCCAGGGAGGTATGGGTCACAACGCCAGGTCTTGAGAACGTTGCCAAAATGCTACGGGGGCCAGCCAATGAGGCGGGAGTATGAGCTGCGGCCTATTTAGCTGCCAAGGCTGAAAAATTGCCCCATGCGGCGAAACTTCTCATAGCGGGCTGAAACGAGGTCCTTGACCGGTTGATTAGAAATAGCCACAAGCTGGCGATCGAGCATTTCGCCCAGAATTTTCGCCGACTCCTCGTGGTCCACGTGCGCGCCACCTTCGGGCTCAGGAATAATTTGGTCGATGATTCCCAGTTCCTTCAGGTCGTTGGCGGTGATTTTCAGCGCCGCTGCGGCTGTCTCGGCTTTGCCGGCGTCGCGCCACATGATGGCCGCGCAACCTTCCGGCGAGATCACGGAATAAAAGCCATTCTCCAGGATATTCACCACGTCACCCACGGCAATCGCGAGGGCTCCACCCGACCCGCCCTCTCCCGTAATGGTAACAATAATGGGCACCGGCAGCCGGGCCATTTCGCGGAGATTGCGCGCAATCGCTTCCGCCTGACCACGTTCTTCAGCGTCCAGGCCGGGGTAGGCACCCTGGGTGTCCACAAATGTCAAAATGGGCCGGCCGTATTTCGCAGCCAACTGCATCACCCGAAGCGCTTTTCGATACCCTTCCGGTTTGGGTTGGCCGAAATTCCGCAACAGGCGTTGTTTGGTGTCGCGGCCCTTTTGGTGCCCCACCACGGCAACGGAACGCCCGCGGAACTTACCGAGACCCGTGATGACGGCCTTGTCGTCGCCGTAAGTCCGGTCGCCGTGAAGCTCGATAAAGTCGGTGAACAACAATCCGATGTAATCCAGCGTATATGGCCGTTGGGGATGCCGCGCGATTTGCGCGCGCTGCCAGGGCCCGAGATGCGTGTAAAACTCGTGACGCAGCTCTGTGACTTCCCGCCGGATGCGTTCAAGTTCCGCCTCAGCCTCTGTGCCTCCTGAGAAACGGCGCAGTTCCTCGACGTCCTGCTCCAGGCGCTCGATCTCGGCCTTGCGGTCCACAGGCAGACCACCTGATTTGGTCTTGTCTTTCGCTGTCATCCGATTACCGTATCCACGGCTTGTTCTCCGCAGATTTTCCGGACTTCGTCGCTGAGTTCCGGCGATACCTTCACCCGCTGTTGCGCCTGCAATAGTGCCAGCGAACCGTCCGGTGATCGCAACTCGAAGAGCACGGGGCTCGGCCCCGGCGAGCCGCTGAAAAGATGTTCCAAATTATCGAGCATGACTTCCGTAAGGGACACCACGTCAAGCCGCAAACGGAACTCGGAGACCGCGGCGCGTTCCGCGAGTTCATCCAGGCGCCTCGCTTCCAGCAACGAGAGCCGCGTGCCCGCTTCTTCGATTTGCACACGGGCCTTCATGAGCAGCGGAATGCCGGATTTGAGCAGGCTTTCCAGTTTGGCGAAACTTTCTGGAAACACTAACAGCTCCTGGACGCCTGTCATGTCCTGAATCGTGTAGATTGCCCAGCGTGCGCCTCTTTTCGAGCGCATCGGCCGCACTCCCACGATTAACCCGGGGACGGTGATCTCCTCTCGATTTCGCCGTGATTCCACTTCACCCAGCGATATCGTTTTCAGTTCCACGAGGAGCGACGCATATTTCGCCAATGGATGTCCGGAAACGTAGAAGCCCAGCATGGCGTATTCGCTGGCAAGTCGTTCCTCTTCGCTCCAAAGCGTTGCCTCGCGAAGCGCAAAAGGCGCAGGTGCAGGGGCCGCGGCGGTTCCGAACAAACCGTGCTGCCCCGACTCGCGCGTCCGGGACGCGCGTTGTAAGGCAGCCAACGCTTCGTCCACCGAGGCCAGCATCGCCTCACGCGGTCCTAAAGAATCCATCGCGCCCGACCGGATCAGGCTTTCAAACACCCGCTTATTCAAATAACGCGATTCGATGCGCTCACAGAAATCATAGAGAGATCGGAATTCCCCAGCCTGATTGCGCGATTCACGAATTGCTTTCGCTGTGTTTTCTCCTACATTCTTGATAGCCGCAAGGCCAAAACGAATTGCTTCTCCAACCGGCGTGAAATAAAGATCGCTCTCGTTCACGTCCGGCGGGAGGATAGAGATGCTCATGCCGCGTGCTTCGTTGATGTACTTTACCGTTTTTTCAGTATTGCCCGCTTCAGAAGTAAGCAATGCTGCCATAAACTCCACCGGAAAGTGAGTCTTCAGATAGCCGGTTTGATACGCCAACAAAGCATACGCGCAGGAGTGGGATTTGTTGAATCCGTACCCCGCGAACTCTTCCATCAGGTTGAAGACGCGCTCGGCCTTCTTTTCCGGAATCCTGTTGGCTTGACAGCCGGCCATGAATTTTGCGCGCTGCGCCGCCATTTCCTCTTTTTTCTTCTTGCCCATCGCTCGCCGCAGGATGTCGGCTTCCCCGAGCGAAAAACTTGCCAGGCGGTTGGCAATTTGCATCACCTGCTCTTGATACAGGATGACGCCGTAGGTCTCCTCCAAGATGTCCTGGAGCTGTGGCAATTCGTAGCTGACACGTGTCTTGCCATGCTTGCGGTTGATGAAGTCATCGATCATCCCGCCTTGGATCGGCCCCGGGCGATACAAAGCGTTTAGCGCCGTCAAATCCTCGATCCTTGTCGGCTGGTAGCGTCTCAAGATGTCCCGCATGCCGTGGGATTCAAACTGGAAGATCGCCGTGGTGTCGCCCTTGGCGAACAACTTGTAGGTTGCCGCATCATCAAGGGTCAGATTGTCGATATCGAGCTTTAAGCCGCGATTCTGTTCAACCATGCGGACGGTGTCGTGCAGAACGGTCAGCGTGGTCAGCCCGAGAAAGTCCATCTTGAGCAAGCCGATTCGCTCGAGCGCGTTCATGTCATATTGCGTGGTGATTTCGTCGCGGTTCGTTTTGTAGATCGGGACGACGTCGGTGAGAGGCTGCGGTGAAATAACCACGCCAGCCGCGTGCGTCGAAGCGTGCCGCGCCAATCCCTCTAGACGCAGCGCAACAGCCATCAAATCCTTTAACCGTTCGTCGCTATTAATGGCGGCCTTGAGTTGGGGCGCTTCTGCCAACGCCGTGTCCAGGGTGATCCCTAGCGTGGTCGGAATAAGCTTTGCCAGTCGGTCCACTTCCCCGTAAGGGATATCCATCGCTCGCCCGACGTCCTTGACGGCAGCCTTGGCCGCCATCGTTCCAAAGGTGATGATCTGCGCTACGTTTTCCCGGCCGTACTTTTCCGTGACATAGTCAATCAATTCGCCCCGTCGCCGCATGCAGAAGTCGATGTCTATGTCCGGCATCGACACGCGTTCAGGATTCAGGAAGCGTTCGAAGAGCAGGTTATACTGCAGTGGGTCGACATCGGTTATGCGCAGAGCATAGCTTACCAGGCTCCCCGCCGCGGAGCCCCGGCCCGGCCCGACGGGAACATCTTGCGCGCGCGCATATCGAATGAAATCCCAAACGATCAAGAAGTAGCCTTCGTAGCGCATCTTCTGAATCATCTGGATTTCCGCGCTCAACCTCCGCTCGTACTCAGCTAGAGGATTGCGCAACAATCCCTGCTTTGCGACGCGCTCCAGGTACGGCAGTCGCGTCTCAAATCCCTCGCGCACCACTTTTTCGAAGTAGCTTGATGTCGTGTGGCCCGCCGGAACTCGAAACTCCGGAAACGGATTGGGAATGCGTTCGACTCTAACGTTGCAGCGGGACGCGATATCGAGCGTGCGGCTCAACACGTCGGGTAATTCCCCGAAGACCTGCGCCATTTCCGCAGCGGTTTTGAAGTAGAACTGATCCGTGGCGAACTTCATCCGGTTCACGTCGCTCATTGTTTTGCCCGTTTGAATACAGAGCAAAACTTCCTGCGCGTGGGCGTCGTCATGGTGAAGGTAGTGGCAATCATTCGTGGCCACGAGGGGAATGCCCGTCTCCTTCGAGAGCCTCACCAGCTGGGGGTTTACGCCCTTCTCGATCGGCAACCCCTGGTCTTGAATTTCCAGGAAAAAGTTGTTCTTGCCGAAAACATCCCGCAACCGATAGGCATTCTCCCGCGCCTGGTCGTATCTCTCCTCGACGACCGCTTCCGTGACCGCACCACGCAAGCAGGCCGAAAGCGCAATCAATCCTTTGTTGTGCTTCGAGAGAAGTTCGTAATCGATCCGCGGCTTGTAATAGAAGCCTTCCAGAAATCCCGAAGACACAAGCTTGATGAGGTTGTGATAGCCCTCGATAGACTCGCAGAGCAGCACCAGGTGGTTGCTTCCCCGCATCCCGGGTTCGGCTTCGTTGCGCTCCTGGCCGTTGCCCTCACCGGCTTTTCCTCCCCGGTCGTGGCGGCTGCCCTTGGCGACGTACACTTCGCAACCAATAATCGGCTTAACGTCCCGCTTGCTTGCTTCGTAGAAAAAATTAGACGCGGCGAAGAGATTGCCGTGGTCGGTGATCGCAACCGCAGGCATCTTTTGACGCGACGCTTCGTCGAGCAGTTCGGAGGTTTCGCAGGCTCCGTCGAGCAGGCTGAAATCCGTATGGACGTGGAGGTGAACAAACTGGGACTGACCCATGGACCTTAATTCTAAATCCCTGTCGCCGGAAATGCGACCCGCATTCTGGAGTTTCCCACAGCCCGTAAACCTCTCGGCGTGAACCTATTTTCGGCTCTTGCCTTTCTTCCCGGCGGCCGCAGCCCTTCTGAGCCCGCCAAAGGAAGTGTGCTTTGCCGCATGCTTCGCCGCCAGGGCCTCCGTCTTGCGCGCGGGTCTCTCGCCCGATTTTCCTGCCGCGCCTCCATGATCCTTTCCTGCGGTTGCGCCGCCCGGCGCCACATGTTTTTCTACACCCTTGGCGGATTTTTTTCCCTTCTCTTTTTTCTTCGGCGGTTCTTTAATTCCGGAAAGCTTGCGCAAAACCTTTATGCGTTCCTCCGGCGTCTTGCCTCGTCCGGTGAGCTGCATCGCAAATACCTGCTCCACGATCGCGTCGAACTTCGGTCCGCGCGGGTATCCCAGAGTTTCTAATTCATTCGCAACGCCGGGCAGTGCGCTTCGAATCGGCCGCCACTTATGCAGGTATGCTCGGATCTTCGAAAGCGCCCCGGAATTACTTGACTCCGCCAGCAAATACGCCATGCGATCGAGCGGCATCTTCTCGAGAAACCGGTACGCATCGACGGGCGCTTTCATTTTTCGGCCAATGAGCTCTTTCTGGGCTTCCACGGCCTCCTCTTCAAACTCGAGGATGACCTCCGATTCCGCGGAACGGAATCCTGTCTTTGAGAGAACGTTGGTCAACTCGCGGTCCTTCAGCCGGCCCAGCACTCCCAGCATCATCGGAATAGCCAGACGAGGACGGAATCCCGCGCTGAACAAGTCTTCCCGGACTTTCACCAGTCTCGCGATGGCGTCGTAGTCCGGATGCCGTTTGGCGAGCACCGCATGAATCACCTCGAGAAAATCGTGCTCCTCCCAGTCCTTGAGCACCAGGGTAGGCCGCTCTTCGCGCGCGACGGCCCGCAATTCTGCGCCTGCCTCTTCCGGAGCGATGGTGTCGTGAAGTTCCCGCTCGATAGCCAGGTCAAACCATTCCTGCGTGCGGGATTCGAGCTTGAATCCCATCCTCGCGGCATATCGCAACACTCTCAACAAACGCACCGGCTGGTTCGTAAAACCATGAATGGTGAGCGCGCGAACCTCACCGCGTTCGATGTCCGACAGACCGTTCGTGGGGTCGAGCAACAATCCGCGCGACGCCGGATTCAGTGAAATGGCAATAGCGTTCAACGAAAAATCCCTGCGCCGTAGGTCCTCCATAATCGTCGACCACCGTAACTCCGGCCGCGTCCCCGGTCGCACATAGTGGTCGTCTCTCGCCGCAGAGATGCTTCCTTCGCAATCCCCCGCGAAATTGATCTCTGCGCTGCGAAGTTTCTCGTCTTCCGAGAGGATTTTGGCGCCGCCCTTCTCGAGCTCATGGACGATCTTCGAGGGATTTCCCTCCACTGTGAAATCCAGATCGCGCAGCGACGCGCCGGTGATCAGGTCGCGCACCGTACCACCCGTCAGGTAAACATTCAAGCCCAGCGCAGCGGAGAGCTCCTGCACGCGCATCATTGCCGCGCGTTGTTCCGGCGACAACCGGCTTTCCAGCAAGAACATGTAGTCTGGCATTGCACTCCTTCGTATTCTGGACGTCCGCGCCAACTGCTCGCGAATCGCCTGCGATGTTTTTCACCGAGTCCGCGCGCTACGCGCGCGGATGATGCGCCTTGTAAATCTGTTTCAAACGCTCTTCCACCACATGGGTATATATCTGTGTCGTCGAGATGTCCGCGTGGCCCAGCATCAGTTGCACCGAGCGCAAATCCGCTCCGCGTTCCAGCAGGTGTGTCGCAAAACTATGCCGAAGCATATGCGGCTTGATGGGCATGCGCAAACCCGCGCGTCTTCCGTATGCCGACAAGATTTTCCAGATCCCGACGCGGCTCAGTGCCCCTCCGCGGCGATTGACAAAAAGAGCGGAGTTGCTCGGCTTTCCCTTGCTTGTCAACAGTCCCCGTGCTTCGCGAAGGTATTTCTCGACTATCGCGAGCGCCTTGCGTCCGACGGGCACGATGCGTTCCTTGTCTCCTTTTCCGATGCAGCGCACGCAACCGACCTTGGCGTCCAGATCCGCAACCCGCAAACTGACTAATTCCGAGACCCGCAGGCCTGTCGAATACAGCACCTCGAGCATGGCTCGGTCGCGCATCCCTAGCGAAGTCTTTTCGTCCGGCTGCCCCAGCAATCGCTCCACCTCCTCCAGCCGGAGATAACCGGGCAACGTTCGCCGTATCTTCGGCGATTCCAGATTGATCGTCGGGTCGGCAAGGATAAGTTCCTGGATTTGCGCGAATCGAAAGAAATTTCTGAGCGTGACAAGCTGCCTCGCAACTGTCCGGCTCTCTAGCTTCTGTCGGTAGAGCCCCGCTAGAAAATCGACCAAATCGTCCCTGCTAATCGCCTCCAGCGACAGCTTCCGCTTTCTCGTAAATGCTTCGAATTTCACCAAGTCCCGCTTGTAAGCGGAAACGGTGTTGGAAGACAGTCCTTTCTCCACCTTTACGTGGGTCAAGAATGACGCAATGGCAGCCGCAATTTCCATCAGGACTCCAAGAAACTCCCCGTCCGCCGCCGCACCGCAATACCGTATACCTCTTCAATCTCATGGCACCGTACAATCCAGGCCAGCGCCAGATACAGCGCCGTGGCCCCGAGAATCAGTCCGGTGAAAACAAGTAGTTGGACCCCGAATCTCGAATGAATCGTGAACGCCGTATAGTGGGCCCCAAGCCAGCAGGCGACTCCCATGATTCCGGCGCAGAAACAAATCTTCGAAAAGGACTTTAGGATGTTGATGCTTCCTAAAGGCCCGTAGCGGATCCGAAAAATGATAAACAGGGCGAAAAAATCAAAATAACATGCCAGCGCGGTTGCTAACGCTGGACCGCCGTTCTGCACCCGCTTGAACAGAAACTCCAGAAAGACAATGTTCAGAACTATGTTGATGACCATGGATATGGAAGCCACGATGACTGGCGTCTTCGTATCTCGGGCCGAATAAAATGCCGGAACAATGAGCTTCACGGAAGCAAGCGCCGGCAGTCCGACCGCATAGTAGAGTAGGGCGCGAGCGGTCAGCCTCGTCGATTCCGCCACGAACTGACCGTGCTGAAACAGCACCCGGATTATCGGCTCGCGCAGGATCATCAACCCAAGCGCGGCCGGCACGGTGATGAACGCCACGATCCGCACGGAAAATGTTAGGGTCTTTTTCAAGCCCTCATAATCCTTTGCCGCTGCCTGATGCGACATCATCGGCAAAATCGCTGTCGCCACAGCGATCGCGTAGCCTCCCAGCACCAACTCCATGACGCGGTCGGCCACGTACAGGGCTGCTAGACTACCCCCGGGCATTCTGGCGGCCGTCGCAAAATACGTATCGATGAAAAAATTAATCTGTCCGATTCCAATCCCGAAAAACCTCGGCAACATCAGCCGGGCGACATTGCGAATCCCGGGATGCGAAAAGGAAATTCCAAAATTGAATCGCATTCCCTTCTGAACCAGCAGCGGTACCTGAATTAAGAATTGCAGCGCGCCTCCAACCAAAACACCGACTGCCAGTGAAATAGCTGGATCCTTGAAGTACCTCCACACAGCCCCGGTGGAAAACAGGATGATCGACAGATTCAGAAAAACGGGGGTAGCCGCGGGCAGGCCAAATATGTGAAAGCAATTCAAAATCCCCATGGCGAGGGCTGCCAGGGCAATAAAAAAAAGATAGGGGAAAATGATTCTATTTAGTGCGACCGCTTCGTCCCAGGAAACATTCTTGCCCGAGCTGGCAGTAAAGGCATGGATGACTCCCGGGGAGAAGACCATCCCCAATACGGTGATGATGGCAACCACAATCGCGAGAGTCCAGAACAACCGGTTAGCGAAGTTCCATACTTCCTCTTTGGGTTTTTCCCGCATCCAGGTCGTGAATACGGGGATGAAAGACGCGGTCATCGAGCCTTCGCCGACCAGCCGCCGAAAAAGATTGGGGATACGGTACGCTAAAATGAAGGAGTCGGCCGCGAGTGAAGTTCCGAGCAGGAGGGCAAAGCGTTGGTCGCGAACGTAGCCGAGGACGCGGCTAACCAAAGTGACTAAAGTGATGATGGAGGCCGACTTGAGGATCTGTTTTTTGTCGGTCAACGCGCAGAACTCCCCGGCCTAACTCCAATGAAAACAATAACTTGACAGGAAAAACCTGCTTAACATAACATACATCCGGCTAATTCGCAAATTCAGCCTTTTGCTGTCTCGCGGGTACGGTATTCTTTGAAACATCGCGCTCCAGCCTCTACGCTCAAGAAAGTTATCGTCGTCCTAGCCGACAGGAAACCTCTGCGCGGCTACCTCAACCCGGCACGCCTCGGCCAAACCGATCCCATTGACCTGCTCACGCAGGATGGCGAGCATCAGGAAATCCCTCTCGGGAGAATCCGTTCGATCTACTTCGTTCGTGAGTTTTCCGATGCGTTCGAGCCCGAACGCAAGGCGTTTCTCAGCCGCCCCAAGCTGGACGGGCTTTGGATCCGCTTGCGCTATCTCGACGGAGAAACTCTCGAAGGCTTAATCCCAAACGACCTGCTCTCCTTGCTCGACAACGGCGTACAGATTACTCCGCCGGACCTGAACTCCTCCACCGATCGCATTTTCGTGCCCCGTCCTGCCCTCGCCGATGTCACCGTACTCGGCGTCGTCGGAATCGCCCGCCGCAAACCGGCCGCCGCTGCCGCCGTCGGCCAACCCCGCCTTTTCAACGAATAACCTCGACCGCCTATACTTCTCTTGGACGGATGCCCGATCCCTTTCGGTTTTTGAAAGGGTCGGCTATTCCCCCTTTTCTTTTTCCGTCTAGCCTCCGCGCAGGGCAATCGCCCCTACGCTCCCCCGACCTGCCAGACTGTTTGTAGGCCGGTTACCTCAAGCTCCAAAAGCCGCGTTTTTTCTCCCTCTTATTTTCGATCTCTTGCGCACTCTTTGCCCAAAACCGGGGGGGTGGGTATATCCGCGGAAATTTGCCTCATGTTCTTAAGGGCTTACGCGCTCTTCAAGTTTCGGCCTGCCTGGGCCTGCCTGCTCCGCCCGGGTGGCATTCCTGATGCTCCTCGCCATCTGTACTTCTCTCGCCACGCTGTGCGAGACTCGCAACCAGCGTTGAGGAGCACTTCTCCATGAAACTTTCTGAAATCGCGCAAAAGCTTGAATGTCGCCTCGAAGGCTCGCCCGACATAGAGATTCGTGGCGTCTGTGGAATCGAGCAGGCGGAACCGGGTCAAATCACTTTTCTTGCTAACCGGCGCTACTTCCCTCTCCTGAAAACGACGCGTGCCTCGGCGGTGTTGATTGAGGAAGGTGTCTCCGTGCAACGCGAGCCCAATCTTCCCACGCTCGCCGCGCTGCGTTCACTTAACCCCTATCTGGCCTTCGCGCATGCCATCGAGCTTTTTTACCGGCCGCCGCGATACGCTCCGGGAATTCATCCCACGGCGGTAATCGCCAAATCCGTCCGCATCGGTGAGAGAGCACACATTGGCCCGTTTTGTTTCGTGGACGACGAAGTGGAGATCGGCCGCAACGCTGTCTTGCATAGTTCCGTGACCATCTATCGAGGCGTGAAAATTGGCGACGATTTTTTCGCACATGCCCACTCCGTGGTCCGGGAATTTTGCCGCATCGGCAACCGCGTAATTCTCCAAAACGGCGTGATCATCGGTGGAGACGGTCTCGGCTTCGCCAAGCAAAAAGATGGTGCCTGGTACAAGATGCTTCAATCCGGGCCTGCGGTGCTCGAGGACGATGTGGAAGTTCAGGCCAACACCTGTGTTGACCGGGCCACCGTTGGGGAAACCCGAATCGGCCGTGGGGTCAAGCTTGATGATCTCGTCCTGATCGGCCATGCCTCGCAAGTGGGTGCCAACAGCATGATCTGCGGGCAAACCGGCCTTGCGGGCTCCACAAAAATAGGAAAAGGCTGCGTTCTAGCTGGCCAGGTGGGGAGTTCCGGGCATCTAACCGTGGGGGATGGCGCTGTCATCACCGCAGGTAGCGGGATTCCGGGCGATGTGCCGCCGCGTGCAATCCATTCGGGGAAACCAGCTGTTGATAATCGGCTCTGGCTGAAAGTGACGGCCGCACTGAATCGTCTCCCCGACACGATAAAGCGCGTACGCGAACTCGAAGCCGAGATCAAGGAATTAAAGGCTCGCTGATTCCGCGGCTAATTCCAATCGAGTTCTTAAGGCTCGGCTGGCGCAGCCTCAGGATTATCGAGCGGCCGCTGATCGGGCGGGAGTGCTGTGGCCATCGCCTGCCGAATTCGTTCGTTTAATTTATCTCGATCATCGAGGGAATACCCCGTCGTCTCGATGGGTTCGAGGAACTCCACGACGATTTCGCCAGGATGGATTACCAACGACTTTTTCTCCATGATCCGATGCGCGCCGGAACACGCCACCGGCACAATCGGAACTCCCGCATTAATGGCTATCACGACTGCGCCTTTCTTAAACCTTTGCAGCCTTCCATCCGGGCTTCTTGTCCCTTCCGGATAAATCAGGAATGACTGCCCCGCGCGCAGTGCTGCCGTTGCTTTCTCAACGCTGGCGATCGCCGCGTCCCGATTCTTCCGGTTGACCGGAATAAAATGTGCCAGCTGGAACGCTTGTCCCACGATAGGCCATTTAAACAGCGATGCCTTCAAGAGAACGGCGATCCGACGAGGAATCACTCCCACGACCGCCGGGGCATCCGCGGAACTCGTGTGATTTGCCGCAAAAACACACACGCCGGATGGAATCTTCTCCAGACCTTTGACATGAATCTTCACTCCCACGGCCCGGACGAAAAAAAGAACTCCCTTTAGCCCAGCCCAATAAAGGGGATCCACATGCTTTGTCAGAAGTGAATAGATAAGTAGGGGTGGCCCGGCGAGCAGAATATAGATGCTCAGGAACACGACGACAAATAGCATGCGCAGCATGAAGGTGGCAGAACTCTCTCGAATCTACAGAGTTAGGTCAAGCAAGAATTGATGGCAACTTCCTGTCTCAATTGGAACCTAGGGCTTGCGTTTCACCTCTGAGTAGACCGTCTCGGATCCGCCGCGCTTTTTCACTCGCGTGAGGATTTTCTTCGACCTGAAAGTATGTCTCCGTTGCCTCGCCCAGCCGAAACTCCACCGTAAATTCTTTCTCCTCTCGCCGCATGGTAAGGCGGAGCACATTCCCAGGATTCTGTTCCATAGCCCACCGTTCCGGCCGCCGGGGAAGCTCTCCGTTATTCCATTTCACGATTACATCGCCCGCGCGCAGACCCGCCTTCGCCGCGGAGCTTTCCGCTTCGACGCTTCGAACGACCAACCCGGTACCTGGGTCGCGGCTCGCCACAAAACCGAGAGTTGCTCGTTTGTGTTGCGTCCTGCGCAATTTCAGGCCTGCCAAGTCCAGAAATTTTTCATAAGGCAGCGCAACCGTGCCCGCGACATATTCTCGGAAGAATTCTTCGAAGCTGCCGCCGGAAACCTTTTCGGCGGTGGTTCGAATGTCGTCACACTCCCGATAAAATCTGCCTTGCTTCGCAAAATTCCTGTTCAACTCACGCAGCACATCATCGAGACTTTTCCGGTTGTCCGAGCGGTCCCGGATCAAAATATCGAGCAGTACGCCGAGAATTTGACCTTTCGAGTAATACGAGACGCTCATATCCGGCTGATTGTAAATCGCATATTTCTCCAACCAGGCATCGAGGCTCGATTCCTCCGCGCTTTGCCAGCGATTTGCGGGACGCGCTTCAATTTCCGTGATCTGTTCGCCAAGGTCTTCGTAAAACTGCTGTTTGCTCCAAACACCCGTTCGAACCAGGGTGAACGAACCGTAGGTGCTCGTAACGCCTTCCGAAAACCACAACGCGCGGGAATACTGCTCCTTCGTATAATCCACCGGCTCCAGCGAAGCTGGGCGGATGCGCTTCACGTTCCACAAATGAAAAAATTCGTGCGATCCAAGTGTCGCAAGAAATTCGTCGGACGGCACATAAATTGCCGCGGAATTAGCGTGCTCCATCCCACCTCCAGCTCCGGATGCAGCCTTCCCGACATGGATAATGAACGTGTAGTGTTCGAACGGAGCGCCTTCCATGAGCTTGATCTCGTATTGGCAGATGCGGGTTAATAGCTCCTCGATCTTTTTTTTCTGCCAGTTGTCCCCATGCACTGCCACCATAATGCGTGACGATACGCCCGAAAGATCAAACTCATCAAATTTTCCAATCTCGATGGGGGCATCAACCAGCTCGTCATAGCTGGCCGCATCTTCCCGGCATAGGGGCTGGTCAAACACAATCTTGCATCCCTCGAGCAGCGCGCCTTCGGCTCGCCATTCGTGTGGAAAATCCCCAAGATTCAGCGCGACTTTGTCCTGCCGGCTCCCAACTACATACATCAAAATCATTGCCGGGTTAATGAACGCATGCTCTGCGTTGAGCTGCGTCGAAAACGGCCCGGGCTCATCCCAAAACGAGGCGTACTGCACCCGGACCGTTCCCGTGGCCGTGATGCGCCAGGTAAGTTTGTCCACTCTAAGAATGGGAACTTTCTCTGCGCCTACAAATGCTTCGACATCCTGAAGATGACTGCTGAAGTCACGAATCTGGTAGAGCGCGTTCCAGGCTGGCATTTGTACCGTTACTTCACCGGAGATATCAGGGATCAGCATCGTGACGCGGAACAGGTGATGCTCCGGATGCGCAAGAGACACATCATAACGAATCGCTGCGCTGCACGAAAACGGCAGGAATGCGGCCCATAGAACGACGACCGCCGCGCGACCTTTGAGGCGCTCTAAAAATGAAAGAAGATTCACCTACGGTTGGCCTCGGAAGGCATCGTCACCTCGTGTCCAAGCTTCTTGAGCAATTTGTCGCACAATCCGTCGAAGCTTCCGTTCGACATGATTAATAGCAGGTCACCAGCCTTGGCTTCGCCTGCTAAGTATTCGGCGATTGCTTCTGCGCCCCCGAACACTTGAGCACTTTTCCCCAGCGCACACACATGTGCTGCCACCCCTTCCGGGTCCAATCGGTTTTCATCGCCCAGCTGTTGCGCGCGGAAAACTCCACCGAGAATCACCCGGTCTGCGAGCGCCAGCGCCTGGGGCAGCGACTCCTCAAACACTTTGCGTCGCATCGAATTCGAACGGGGCTCCAGAATCGCCCACATCCTCCGCTTCGGCCAGCGGCCTCGCGCAGCTTCAATCGTGGCGCGCACTGCGGTGGGGTGATGCGCAAAATCATCCACCACGAGCACATCGTTTACCTCTCCTTTGACATCCATCCTCCGCTTTACGTTCCGGAAGCTCGCCAGTGCTTTTGCGATTGTCTTGTTTGCTATTCCTCGTCCGTTCGCTATGGCCATGGCCGCCATCGCATTCAGCACGTTGTGTCGCCCGCTAGCAGCCAGTTTGAATTCTCCAAATAATTTCCCTCGATGCGTCACCCGAAAGGCCATGCTCTCGCCTTCCGCTCTCAGCTCGCTCGCGACCCAATCGTTCCCTGGCCCGAAGCCGTACATCTCCACGGGGCAAAATGCCTTCTCGACCGCTCGCAACAAAGCCTCTCCGGATTCTTCCTTATCACCCCAGCCAATCACCTTGCCCTTTCTCGGCACAAGATTGACCAGCCGCCGGAACGTCAGCTCGTACGTCGCAAAGTCTGGATAAATATCGGCGTGGTCGTATTCGAGAGAAGTGACCACCAAATCGTCCGGATGGTAATGGAAGAATTTTGGACCGCGGTCCCAGAAAGCTGTCTCGTACTCGTCCCCCTCGAGGATGAACTCTGGGCCCCCTCCCAATCCATAGCTCTTCCCAAAGTTCTCCGCCACCCCGCCGACAAGAAAATTCGGCCTTCGCCCCGCCGTTTCAAAAATCCACGCCAGCATCGCTGTCGTCGTGGTTTTCCCGTGGGTACCGCTCACAACGATGGAATGTCTCCCCGGTAGAAATACTTCTTCCAGAATTTCTGGCAGGGAGCGGTACGGAATTTTCCGGTCGAGCACTTCCTCCAGCTCAGGATTCCCTCGCGCAATGATGTTCCCGACCACCGCGAGATCCGGCGCGGGTTGCATGTGCGAGGCGTCGAATGCATTGAAGAACGAGATACCCAGACTTTCAAGGAGTGTCGAAGCGGGTGGGTAGACACCAGAGTCCGAACCCGTTACGCGATACCCGCTTTCGCGCAACATCCCCGCCAGCGGGGCCATCGCCGAACCGCCAATGCCGATTACATGGATATGTTTCTTGTCGCTCATGCAACCACTGCCGGCTCCAAAATCTCCAGCGAGCCCTCTCCCTCTGCTATCAGTCGTGCCTTTACCCCCAATGGGATCGTCAACATCGCGCGTGGCGTATGTCCTACCGGCGCTCCAAACACAATGGGCACGCCTAGCGGCCCCAGGATTCGTGCGTTCACATCGCGAACCGATGGACTGCCCGCGAAGGGCGGCTCGCACTCAGGAAATTCACCCAGCACGATCCCCCGAATCCCGTTCAGCTTGCCTGCCTGTTTCAGATGCATCAATGCCCGATCCACCTGCCACGGTTTCATCCCGCGATCTTCCAGGACAAGAATCGCCCCACGCGTATCAAGTTCCCAGGGCGTTCCCAGCGTTGTCTCGACCAGGGTAAGACATCCGCCGAGCAATGTCCCTTCTGACTCTCCGCCAACCAGTGCGTCCCCCTTCAGCGAGAGCGCCCAGCCTCCATCCATCTTCCCCACCGCCGCCAGAAAAGACTCCTCGTCGTAACCTGCGCGAACGTCGGCCCCCGCATCCAGCCCCGCGGCCACCATTGGTCCGTGAATGCTTACCCACCCGCATTTCTGCCAAAGATAAATTTGCAGCGATGTAAGGTCGCTGAAACCAATAACCGCCCGGGGCTCCCCCAATTCCTTCGCCAAATCATCGTCCAGTAGATAATTCGATCCGTAACCTCCGCGTAGCCCGATGAGCCCGTTCACGTCTCGCGCCGTGATGGCCTGCAAAAAACCCTCGCGCCGCTCTTCTGTCTGCCCGGCGAAGTATTCTCGAGAAACCAGGGCTTGATAACTTTTCGCTTCGAACCCCAATCGCTTCAACTCCGCCATGCCCGCGCCCAGCTTCACGTTGTCCGCGGGTGACGCAGGCGCAAAAACCGCCAGTTGCGATCCCGGTCCCAGTGCTTTGGGTTTTCTCCCAGCCCGGATGACACTGCTCATTCGTGGTGGCCTTCGAGCGGCACAACTTCGGTCGTGATCCCCGCCCGGTGCAATTGTGTGAGAATCGTTTCCTGTTGCTTGTGGCTGACGACAGCCTCAAATTCCACAACGGAGTTCGTTCCCAGCATCGAGACGCGGAAATGCTGCATGGCAATCTGCAGCCCAGCCAGCAAACGCTGGATTTCCGTAGCGACATTCTCCGCATGGCTCGTCGTGACTCGGAACACCATGCTCTGTTTTTTCAAATTAAACTGTTGCGCGAGCCATCCGAGGAAGATCAGTCCGAACAAAATGAGTCCGGTCGCATACCCTGCGACCCAATAGAACCCTGCGCCTGCCGCCATTCCAATGGCCGCTTCCGCAAAAATTGTGGCTGCAGTAGTGAGTCCGGTTACCCCGCCGGCCTCTCGAAGAATGGCGCCGGCTCCAAGAAAACCGATGCCCTGCACGATGTTTGAAGCTATCCGCGTCGAGCCGGTGTCACCCAGGACGCGGGCGATCTCTCCGGAAAGAACGGTGAAAAGCGCCGCCGCTAGGCACACAAACATGCTGGTCCGTATCCCCGCGGGGCGCCGATGCAAGTCGCGCTCAATTCCGATTATTGCGCCGCACACTGCGGCGATCGTCAGGCGCAAAAAGGTTTCGTGGAGAGGAAGCATCAAAGTTGCAGGCATTTGTAGGTCTCAGCGCAATTCTAACCTCTACAATTTGAATTGCGTCAATTTCAGGAAATGGCGTGCCCTGGCGTGTATCTCGCCCCGGTTGAGAGTCCGCAGGCGATCCAGGCCAAATTTCTCCACGGCGAAGCTTCCCATCACCGAGCCGTAGACCATCGCGCGCCGCAGCGCGGCGTCCGATTTCTGCCCCGCGCCCGCAAGATAACCCATGAAGCCCCCGGCAAAACTGTCTCCCGCTCCCGTCGGATCATGCGGCTCTTCCAATGGAAACGCCGGCACGCAGAAGACTCCATTCTTGTCCACCATCATCGCGCCGTGTTCCCCGCGTTTCACGACCAGGGTGCTGGGCCCCATTTTAAAAATGTGTCTCGCGGCCCGCAATAAATTGTGCTCGTTCGAAAGCTCGCGTGTCTCCGAGTCGTTGATCGTCAAGATGTCCACGTGGCGCAGCGTTTCCCGAAGCTCGGCATTCGTGCGCTCGATCCAGTAATTCATGGTATCCAGCGCCGCCAGCCTGGGTTTCCCCTTTACCTGATGGAGTACGCTTCGTTGAAGGTCCGGCGCGATGTTCGCCAAAAAAACATACTTTGAGCCGCGATACTTTTCTGGCAGTCGTGGCTTGAATTCCGCAAAGACGTTTAGCTCTGTCGCCAGTGTCACCCGCTCGTTCAGATTCTCGGAATATCGGCCAGCCCAGAAAAAAGTCTTGCCCGCCGCGCGTTCCAGCCCCTCCGTGTCAATGTGACGGCCGCGGAAAATAGCTTCATCCTTCTCCGTGAAATCCTCCCCGACGATCGCAACGATATTTACGTGCGTGAAAAAGCTCGCCGCGACTGCAAAATACGTCGCCGCACCCCCCACCATTCGTTCCACTTTCCCATACGGACTTTCCACCGCATCAAATGCCACCGACCCCACAACCAATAAAGACACACGTGTCTCCTAGGAAATATATTTACCGATGATTGCTTTCAATCGCTTCTTCGTGACTCTAGGCACCAGTTTCGCATCTGTCACGAACGCATGTTTCAGCGCTGTTCCACACTTGCACATCCGTTCCACGGGCATCGTTCGCACCGCTTCCCGCAGAACGCGTTGCGCATTCTCTGCGTTCTTTACTAGGGTCTCGATGATCTGGGCGGAGGTCACTGAATCGTGCTCCGGGCGCCAGCAATCGTAATCCGTTACCATCGCCAGAGACCCGTAGCAGATTTCCGCTTCCCGCGCCAGCTTTGCCTCGGTCACGTTGGTCATGCCAATAATTTCAAAGCGCAGTTGCCGGTGTACGTGCGCTTCGGCGAGCGTCGAGAATTGTGGCCCCTCGATACACACGTACGATCCCCGGCGATGCACGTTCACGCCGCAGTGGACGCTCGCATCCGCCAGAACCCCCGAGATCTGTCCGCACGTTGGCTTGTCAAACGTGACGTGCGCTACCAGTCCGCCCCCGAAAAAAGTGGATACGCGGAGTCTCGTCCGGTCCACAAACTGGTCCGGCACCACAAATTCGCCGGGCTTCAATTTCTCCTGCAATGAGCCCACGGCACTCACGGAAATAATGCGCTCGACCCCGAGCAACTTCATGGCATAGATGTTTGCCCGGTAATTAATTTCACTCGGCAGGATACGGTGCCCGTGTCCGTGCCGCGCGAGAAACGCTACCCGCTTCCCTTCGAGCGTACCGACCGCAAGCGCATCCGAAGGGTTCCCAAACGGCGTTTTGACTTTCACCTCGCGGACGTCCGTCAGCCCGCTCATCTGGTAAAGACCGCTTCCTCCGATAATGCCGATCGCAGCTTTCGCGCCGTTGCTTGTGATCTTGCCCTTGTTTCCTCTTACTGCCGCCATTTATCTTCTCCGTAGCCTTTCTCCGTTGTCTTTCCGCGTGATCCGAATCCCCTACCCTACCAGCCCGCTCTTCGCGAGGATTTCATTCACCGCCGCGAACGGATCTTTCTTTCTTTGTGCGACTTCCTCTGCCAGCTTTTCGAGCCGTGCTTCTCCTTCCGCGCCACCCAGGATCTTCTCCAACAAGCGCGATTCCAGCAACTCCAGCAAGCGCTTTTTCCAATGTTTAATGTGCTTGCGTTTGCGCTCCTCGCTGGCTTCAAAGTGCTTACGAAATTTCCCAATCGATTCCGCCAGCGGGTCAATGCCTTTGTTTTCCGTTGCTACCGTGCGCACCACCAGCGGCTTCCAACCGTCGCGCGGCATCACCAGCGATAACATCGCCAGAAGCTCCTGCTCCAGCCGGTCCGCCCCCTGTCGGTCCGCCTTGTTCAAAACAAAAATATCCCCGATCTCCATTAGCCCGGCTTTCATGTTTTGAATGTCGTCGCCGAGCCCCGGCACCATCACCACCAGAACACAATCCGCAAGCCTCACGATGTCCACTTCGTCTTGTCCAACACCAACTGTCTCGATCAAGACTTGCTGCTTGCCCGCGGCGTCCAACAGCAGCGCGACTTCGGCCGTGGCTCGCGCCAGTCCACCTAGAAATCCTCGCGTCGCCATGGACCGGATAAACATCCCCGCGTCGCCCGCATGTCCTTGCATTCGAATGCGGTCGCCCAAAATTGCCCCGCCCGAATACGGACTTGTCGGGTCCACCGCGATCACACCCACTTTTTCCTGTTGCTTGCGATAGTGCGCTGCCAGGCGGTCCGCCAACGTGCTCTTCCCCGTTCCTGGCGCACCCGTGATTCCGGTGAGGTAAGCCTTGCCTGTGTGCGGAAAAAGCAAGCGCAGCAATGCCTCTGCTTCCGGCTGATGATTTTCGATGGCGGTAATGGCGCGGGAGATCGCCCGGACATCTCCAGCGCGCACCTGTTCTACCCACGCCTCAACGGGCAGGGACACAATTTTCCTCTGGAGCTCTCGAAGACCCCGGTTGCATCTGCCTATTATGTCTTATTTCTTGCCGAGAAGTTGGCGGGCTATCACAAGCTTTTGAATTTCGCTCGTGCCTTCCCCGATCGTGCAGAGTTTCACGTCTCGGTAGTATTTTTCCGCGGGATAGTCCTTGATGAATCCGTATCCTCCGTGGATCTGCACGCACTCGTTTGCCACGCGCACCGCGACCTCGCTGGCAAACAGTTTCGCCATGCTAGACTCTTTCGTAAACCGCGTATCCTTCTGATCAGCCCGCCACGCTGCCTGGTAAACCAACAGCCGTGCCGCCTCCACCTGCGTGGCCATATCAGCCAGTTTGAATTGAATCGCCTGAAATTCGCTGATTGCCTGGCCGAACTGCTTTCGCTGTTTGGCGTACTTCGTCGCGGCCTCGAGCGCGCCTTGCGCCATCCCCAACGCCAAGGCCGCAATCGAGATTCGCCCGCCATCCAGGATCTTCAGGCTTCCGATAAATCCTTCGCCTTCCGGCCCAAGCATATTTTCGTACGGCACGCGGCAATCGGAAAAAATTACTTCCGACGTGTCGCTCGCCCGCATCCCCAGTTTGTTTTCTTTCTTCCCCGGCCGAAATCCCAGCGTACCCTTCTCCAAGATGAACGCGCTGATGCCGTGCGATCCCTTGCTTTTGTCGGTCACCGCCATCGCCACGCAGAAATCCGCGTAGTGCCCGTTCGTCGTAAACGTCTTCGCGCCGTTCAACACCCAGTGGCCGCCGTCGCGTTTCGCCGTTGTCCGCGTGCCGCCTGCGTCGGAGCCCGCTTCGGGCTCGGTCAGCGACCACGCCCCGATCTTTTTTCCCTGCGCCAATGGTGTCAGATATTTTTTCTTTTGCGCTTCACTGCCAAATTTAAAAATGTGATTGCTGCACAGTGAATTGTGCGCCGCCACGATCAATCCCACCGACCCATCCACCCGCGCCAGTTCCTCAATCGCCATGACGTATTCGACGTATCCCAGCCCTGCCCCACCGTATTGCTCGGGGAAAATAATCCCCAGCAGACCCATCTCGCCCAGCTTGGGAATGATCTCCATAGGAAAATGCGAGGCCTCGTCCCACTCCATTACATGTGGCGCTATTTCTCCTTCTGCAAATTCCCGCACGCTGCGCCGCAAATGCTGTTGTTCTTCGGTAAACGTGAATTCCACGATGTCCTCGCCGGCCTTTAGTTTTTCCTATATGCAACCAAAGTTTATTTTATAACAGCACCAGGATCGGCTCCGAATTATTCTCCATTCTGTTACACTCCTGCCCAATGCGCCGCCGCCACTTCCTTACTCTCTCCGCTGCCACCCTTGGCGGCGTTCTCATTTATTCCCTGGATCGCAAGAGTTCCCTGCTTACCGCGCAGCACAAACGCCTTCGCATCCCGCTCCGCTTCTTCGACGAGTCCGAAGCGCTCATCGTCGCGGCAGCCACTTCGCGGATTTTTCCCACCGATCAATCTGGCCCAGGCGCGCGCGAAGCCGGTGTCGCCATCTATATCGACCGCCAACTCGCCGGTCCCTACGGTCGCGACCGTTACCGTTATACTCAGGGCCCCTTTGAAGACGGTCCTCCGGAACTCGGCTATCAAGGGAAAGCCACCCCCGGCGAAATCTACCGCGAAGGTTTGAGAGATTTGAAGGGCTTCGCCCACTTCACCGCCGGCGAACAGGACGCCCGACTTCGACAGATCGAATCTTCCCGGTTCTTTTCTCTTCTTCGCCAGCACACCATCGAAGGTATGTTTTGCGATCCCATTCATGGTGGAAACGTCGACTTGGTCGGCTGGCAACTCATTGGCTTCCCCGGCCCGCGCATGAGCAATTACGATGATGTCGACAAGCACTTCGGAGAAGCCTTTCGGCCCAAACTGGTCAGTCTTCAACAGGTGACCCGCACCGTTATCCGCCCCGGCGAGGACGAGCAATGAAAATCCTTCCCGCTGTGGACGTCGTCATTGTCGGCGCTGGCTGGGCTGGCCTCCTTATCGCCAAGGAGCTCGGTGCCCGCACCTCTCTTTCAGTCGTAGTACTCGAACGCGGCGGCCCTCGCAAAACGGAAAATTATTCCACCGACATGGATGAGCTCGACTACGCCGTCCGCATGCACATGATGCAGGATCTTTCTCGGGAGACGGTGACTTTCCGCCACACGCCGCAGCAACGCGCTCTTCCGCTACGTCAGCACGGGGCATTCCTTCCGGGTTCCGGAGTTGGGGGCGCGGGTGAACATTGGAACGGCGTCTCTCCGCGCATGTTCCCCGATGGTTTCGAATTGCTCTCTAGCAGCACACAGAAATATGGCGCAAATCGTTTGCCCCAAGACCATGCCATTCTCGACTGGGGAGTGAAATACGATGAATTGGAACCGTACTACACCTGCGCGGAGAACCTGCTCGGCATTTCCGGCAAGGCAGGAAACATTCACGGGCAGAAAATTGACGGTGGAAATATCTTTGAAGGCTGGCGCAGTTCCGAATTCCCTACACCACCCAACAAGCTCTCATACTTTTCGTCGTTGGTTCAGAACGCGGCAAAAACTCTCGGCTATCATCCCTACCCGATCCCCTCCGCAACGCCCAGCAGAGCCTACGTCAACCCGGACGGTGTGGCGCGTCCCGCCTGCGCCTACTGCGGATACTGTGAACGCTTTGGCTGTATGATTGGCGCGAAAGCGCAGCCCAGTAATCTTCTTCTTCCTGTTATTCAGAAACACAAAAACGTTTCCATTCGGACAGGGGCTTCAGTTCGTCGCATGGTGCCCGAAGCGGAAAATAAAAAAAGGAAAACTCGCGGGGTCACCTACGTCGATACAAAGGGCCAGGAATTTTTTCAGCCTGCGAATCTCGTTTTTCTTGCTTCCTGGACATTCAACAACACCCGCCTGCTGCTCCTGTCGGGCTTCGGCGAACCCTACGATCCGAAGTCTGGCGAGGGCACGCTTGGGCGTAATCTTACTCACCAGGTCGCCATTCCCGCTGCCACTCTTTTCATGGAAAAGCCGATGAATTTGTTCATGGGAGCAGGAGCGGCTGGCATTCGCGTGGGTGATTTCGACGGTGACGTTTTCGATCACAGCGATCTGCCCTTCTTGCGCGGCGGCGCTCTCGAGGCCCTCGTCACCGGCCACCGCCCCATCGCCAATTTTGGGGTTGTTCCACAGTCCGTTAAAACTGATTGGGGATCCGAATGGAAGAAAGCTGCGCTCTACTATTTTGACCGTACCGCGGTAATTGGTTTTTACGGCGAGCATCTGGCATACAAGGTCAATTACTTCGACCTCGACCCGGTCTATAAGGATTCCCTCGGCGATCCCTTGCTTCGCCTGACGCTAAACTGGCAGGAGAACGAACGGAAGATGGCGGAATTCTCGACGGGCAAAGCCGTGGAAATTGGCCGTGCAATGGGGGCAAAAGATATTACGGCTTTTGCAGGCCTGCGAGATTATGACGCAACGCGCTACCAATCCACCCACGTTCAGGGTGGTGCGATCATGGGAGCATCTCCCGATCGCTCAGTCGTTAATTCCTACCTCCAGCACTGGCAGGCCGCCAATCTATTCGTTCTCGGCGCATCGGCCTTCCCTCAAAATGCTTCCGCAAATCCCACACTCACTCTTCTCGCTCTCGTCCTTCGCACCGCCGACGCCGTCGTCGACCGCTACCTGAAACAACCCGGCCCGCTGGCATAACGAGGTATATTATCTTGAGGCCGCGGTGCTTTGCTTTTTTATCGCGGCCGAAGGATCTCAACGGCTAACCCAACATTGTCATTCCGAGCGGAGCGGCTATTTTCCCCTTTCGTCCGCTGCGCGGACGACGGGCGCGAAGTCGAGGAATCTGCTTTTGACTTAGCAATTCAGCCTTGCCCGCGGTCACCACCCCACCGCATACCCGTTCTTCTTGTTTTGCTCGTCAAGCCAAACTTTCAGTGGCGCAAAATAATCCGCCAGTGCCGTGGCGTCCATCTGCTTCTCTCCCGTCAACGTCTCCAGTGCCTCAGGCCATGGCCTGCTTAATCCCATCGCCAACATCTTGTTCAGCCGCTCACCTGCCGCCTTGTTTCCGTAAATCGAGCAGCGATGCAGCGGCCCGTGGATCCCCGCCTCCCGGCAGAGGGCTCGATGAAACTGGAACTGCAAAATCCGCGCCAGGAAATAACGCATATAAGGCACATTCCCTGGCACGTGATACTTGGCCCCAGGATCGAAATCCGCCTCCGTGCGCTCCACCGGCGGCGCCACGCCTTGATACTTTCTCCGTAATTCCCACCACGCTTTGTTGTACGCCTCCGGTTTCACCTCTCCGGAGAAAACTTCCCAGCGCCACTTGTCGATCATTAGCCCGAACGGCAGGAACGCCACCTTTTCAAGCGCCTGCTTCAGCAGATAATCGATATCTCCTGAAGCGGGCGGCACCGCTTCGATCAACTCAATCTGCTTCAGATACTCCGGTGTGACCGACAACGCGATCGTGTCGCCCACCGCCTCATGAAACCCGTCGTTGGCGCTGTTCTGGAACAGCGGCGGCTGCCTGTTGTACGCGCGTTGATAGAAGTTGTGGCCCAATTCATGATGAATCACTCGAAAATCCTCTTCCGTAATCTGGATGCACATCTTCACGCGCAGGTCGTCCTTCGCGTCAATGTCCCACGCGCTCGCATGGCACACCACGTCCCGGTCCGCCGGCTTCGTAAAGAGCGACCTCTCCCAAAACATTTTCGGCAGCGGGGCGAATCCCAGCGACGTAAAAAACGCCTCTCCGTAGCGTACCATCCCCCGCGCATCGGTCTTTCGCTCCTGCAGAATCTTTGTCAGGTCATAGCTCTGGGGTGGTTTCGGCGAATCCATCAGGTCATAAACGTTGTTCCACTCCTGCGCCCAGATGTTTCCGAGCAGGTGCGCGGGAATCGGTCCGTTCGGCGGCGCTATCTCTTTTCCGTATTTCTTGGCCAACTGTCCCCGTACGTACGCGTGCAGCGACAGATAGAGCGGCCGCAGTTGTTCCCATAGGCGGTCCAACTCTTTCGCAAATGCATCCGGAGGCATGTCGTAGTTCGAACGCCACAGCGCGCCGGCATCCTTGAACCCCAGTTCCCGCGATCCCTTGTCTCCCAGTTCCACCATCCGCGCATACCTCTGCCGCATCGGTGCGCCCACAGCGTGCCATCCAATCCACGCTTTCTTCAACTCCTCCGGTTTCCGGTTCGTCGCCATCAATTTTCCGACCGCCGTCACGTCCAGACACTTGCCCGCATCATTCTCCGGGCACAACTTTCCTCTCCCATAGTCGCCGTCGAGGGACGCCAGCACCTGTGCCAATTCTTTTTGTTCCTTCGGGTCGTTTGGCGCGGGCATCGTCGTCGACAACTTCAGCAGCAACATCTTTCGCGCCATCTCCGGCGGCAGCTTCAATCCGTCAAAACGGTGCGCCGCCTTCGCCAGTCCCGCGCTCAAAGTGTTTAATCCCTCGTTGGCCTCTGCCGCAATCTCCTCCGTATCCTCGGTGATGAAGTTCTCCTCAACCCAAGACGCGCGCGAAGCTTTCACAGTCAAATCAAGAAACTTCGCTTCAGCGGCTTCCAGAAAAGCCCGCGCTTCTTCCGCTGTTGGCGCCGGCATCTTCGCCTCTGTCTTGGCAGGCACACCTTCTTGGGCATGCGCCGATGCACAAAAAAATGCGCAAAAGCACACCCATACGAAGACTCCCACTTTCCTTTCTCTCATGCTCCTATTCCCTTCGGTTGCCACGTGACCACTTCGAGTGCCTTCAGCGCCCGCTCAATCCCCGCTCGGTCCACATCGCAGTGGGTCACAAACCGCACCGAATACAACTCCGTGTCCAGCGCCCAAATGTCCTTCTCCCTTAACAAATCGCAAATCTCCACCGCGTTCTTGCCTGTCTTTTCGCAATCGAAGATGACAATATTGCTTTTCACCTTTTGCGGATTGATCCGGAGCCCATTGATTTGCGTAATCCCCTCCGCCAGCCGCTGGGCGTTTTCGTGATCGATGTGCAGCCTCCCCGGCGATTTCTCCAAAGCGACGAGGCCTGCCGCCGCAATCACCCCCGCTTGCCGCATTCCCCCGCCAAACATCTTCCGGTAGATCCGCGCCTTCTCGATGAACGCCCGGGTTCCCACTATCATCGACCCCACGGGCGCACCTAGACCTTTCGAGAGGCAAAACATGACCGAATCAACTTTCTGGGTCATTCGCGCGACATTTTCCTTCATCGCTGTTGCGGCATTAAAAATCCGCGCCCCGTCCAAGTGCACTTTCAACCCAACTTCATGCGCGTGCTCGCAGATCTCGTCCGCCTGCGCCGTCGGAAACAGCGTCCCGCCCGCCATGTTGTGCGTGTTCTCGATGCTCACCAGCGCCGACTGCGAGTCGTAGTAAATCTTCGGCCGGATCACCGCCTCGACCTGCTTCCAGTTCAGAATGCCGTCTTCCCCGCGCGCAGTTCTCGGAAAAGCTCCCGCGATCGAGGCCATCGAAGCCAATTCGTACAGATTTATATGGCTGCGCTCGTCGCAAATCACTTCATCCCCATGGTGCGTCCACACTTTGATAGCGATCAGATTCCCCATGCACCCGCTCGGAACAAAGAGGGCCGCCTCTTTGCCAAACATTTCCGCCGCGCGTCGCTCTAGCCGGTTGACCGTCACGTCCTCGCCATACACATCGTCACCGACCTCGGCCTCCGCCATCGCGCGGCGCATTTCCGCCGTCGGCCGCGTCACCGTATCGCTCCGCAAATCCACGACGTTCTCCATGGATATCACGTCGTCAGGATCAGCTCGTAATCCGCTTTTAGCAATCGCTCCGCTCACGTTTTCCGCCCCCTTTGCCCCTTATCTCATCAACTCCACAAACACCTCGTTCGAAACACTCAGGCGCGCAGGCGCCAGCCGCACCACGTTGCCCTCTCTCTCAATCATCCCCGCCAACGCCGGCGAATCGAACTTCGGCGACAACTTCACGCCATACTCCTGCTCAATCCGCGCCAGGTCGATTCCATCCAGTTGCCGCAAGCCTAAAAAGAATTCTTCTTCGAGCGCCTGTTCCTTCGTCACCTTCCGGTGCTGTTCCACAGGCAATCGCCCGCTCTGCAGCGCGTTCACATACGCTGCCGCGTCGTGCGCGTTGGCCCATCGTTCCTCTCCCGAAAACGAATGTGCCCCCGCACCAAATCCCATATAGGGTTCGCGCCGCCAGTATTTTAAATTGTGCTTCGATTCGAATCCCGGTTTCGCCCAATTCGAGATCTCATAATGGTGGTACCCCATGCGCCGCAAGCTATGCTGCGCCATTTCATAAAAGTCTGCCATCTCGTCTTCGCTCGGCAGCGCGCCCACGCTATAGCGCTCTCCGCCTTGCAGCACTTCCCTCCCTAGACGGCTCCCTTCGTCAATCTCCAACAAATAAACCGACACGTGCTCTGGGGCCAGCGCCTCCAACTCTTCGAGCGATTTTTCCCAGCTCTCCTTCGTCTGGTGCGGCAGCCCGGCAATCAAGTCGAAGCTGATATTGCCTATCCCCGCCTCTCGCAATATCGGCACGGCCCGGTAAATATCTGCCCGGCGGTGCATTCGTCCCGCGGCAATGAGTTCTTTGTCTGAAAACGATTGCAGTCCGAAGCTCACACGGTTGATTCCCGCCCGCACCCACGCCGCCGTTTTTGCCGTCTCAATCGTTTCCGGGTCCGCTTCGAGTGTCACTTCAGTGAGTTCCGCGGAGAAGCTTCCTCGAATGGCATAGAGAAGATTTTGAATGCCCTGCGCCTCCAGCAAGCTCGGCGTGCCTCCGCCGATGTACACGGTATCCACGACCGCCTCTTCAAAACTCTCGGGCAGAATAATGCCACCGGCTTGGTATAGCCTTCGAGATTCCCCGATTTCCGCGCACACCGCCTCCACATACGGCGCAAACCTTGCCGCAGACACCACTCCCGTATGGAAGTTGCAATAGGTGCACTTCGTCTGGCAGAACGGAACTTGGACGTAAACCCCGACTCGCATCATTACCCAAAAAACTCTAGCACAGCGCGCCCCCATCTCGCTGAATCCGCTTGGCCGTCGCGGGATCTCCCCCGGTCGTCCCAAAAATGACTCGTCAATGGTAAGCTCACCACTGTGCGTGACCTCCTCTACGGTATAACCGCCGCTTTGCTCGGCGCCAATTCTTTAAATTCGGCTGTGTCCGCGGACTGCCTGCGCGCATCGAAGACGTGATGCGTATCTTAATTCTCAATCTACTTCCCGAGTCCCTCGACGCCGCAACGCGCGCCTTGTCTGGGCAGGGCTACGAAGTCGCCACCGAATCCGGACTAACCGTCGACGAGGTCCTGGCTCTCTCCCCAGAAGTGTTGGTCACGGAGGCAACACCGTCCGACCTCAGTTGCTGCGGTATGATCACGCAACTGAAATCGCGTCCCGAAACCGAATCGCCGCTCAAAATCGTGATGATCGTCCAAGGCGGTGCGCTCGAGCGTGCTCGGGCCCTGGACCTCGGCGCGGATGACGTCATCTCCTTCCCGTTCGAACCTGTGGAATTTGCCGCCAGGATACGAACTCAATTCCGCGAGCGTAAACCGCAAGAAGAACTCAAGACCATGCTCGAGTACGCCGTTCAACGAGAGCACTATGCGGATATCGCCGTCGAATCTCTTAGCGGCCCCCTCGCCAAACGCCGCTTCTGGTGGATTACCGTCATTTCCGTCTTCACCACCGCGGCCGTTCTTGCCGCGATTTATCTGGGGATTTCCAGCCGGGGTGCGCGCAAGGAAACTCGCCAGTTGCGCGCAGAAATCGCGCGTCTCAACAGTGGTTTGGGCCAGCAAAGCGAACTCCTGCGCCGCGCCGAGTCCACGCGGGGATCGATCGAGGAGCAGTCGCGTTCCGCGTCTGCCGCTCGTGATGCTCTGAAAGCGGAATCCGAGGATCTCCGCAAGCGCGTCGCGGCCGGCGGCTCAGACGCCGATTCCCTCAAGCGCCAGTTCGCGGACGCGCAGAATCGCCTGAAGCTTCTGGAAAGCGAAGGCAAGATCGCCGAAACCGTCATCCACGATTACGGCCCTAGTGTATGCTTGCTTCATGTCGTCGTCGAGTTTCTGGACACGCAGTCCGGCCGGCCGCTTCAGATCGCTGTCGATGCACTGGGCAAGCCCCTGGTCGACGAAAAAGGCATGGTGCAGCTCGATGAAGGTGGCCCGGGCCCTCATCTTCAGATTGACGTCTTCGGCACCGGCTTTCTCGTCAAGCGCGATGGAAAACTCATCACCAATCACCATGTCGCGGAACCGTGGTGGAATAACGAGGACCTAAAGCAGCTCCTCGACCACGGCGCCAAAGCCTACGTTTTGTCTTACGATGCTTTTTTCCCGGGAATAGGGGAGGGTCTCCGCGCCAAGCTGGATCGAATTTCCTCCCAGGCGGACGTCGCCACGCTTCAGCTCGAATCTCCTCTCCCGCCCAATTCCGCAGTCCTCGAACTCGATGATCGCACCAAGGCTACGGTCACGGGAGACCCCGTGGTTTTGATTGGCTACCCCACCGGCATTGAAGGCATTCTCGCCAGGGCGGGTACGGATGTTGCTCAAAAAATCGTCGGTGGCACTCAGGACGTCAGCCGCATCATGTCGCAGCTTGCTTCCCAAAGTCTTATCCGGCCTACCACGACTCAAGGCCATATCGGGGACGTCCTCCAAGACAAGATTGTCTACGACGCCGCCACTACCTCTGGCGGCTCGGGCGGACCGCTCTTCAACCGCAACGGAAAAGTGGTCGGCGTGAATTTTGCCATCCTTCGCGATTTTGGCGGCTCGAACCTTGCCGTCCCCGCCAAATTCGCCAAGGACCTCCTGAAGTAGCCGCTTGCCGCCCTCGTTAGGAGGTGCTTGCCTCCGCAAGAGATTCTTCCTCTTCGCTTTTTCTGGGGACCTAGATTCACCCGGGCTGGGGATTGTCCTCTTTGCCTTACGGGGCACGGAACACGCCGTGCTTACCGAGTGCGCAGAATCTTGTGCCCGCCCAGATTCTTGCTGCCGCAAAGCTTCTGGAGCTCCCGCAACCCACTCGGACCCCATTCCGCGAGGAACGGCAGCAGGCACAACTCCCGCGATTGCAGTCCCTTGTGGGGATACAGAAGCGATTCGAGGAATCTCTCATGACCCGCGATCAACGCGGACTTTTGTTCTTGCGCCTTCCCGGCCTTCCGTCTCAGTTTTTCCATCTGATAGCCAATCTTTTTTCGCGCCGTTTCCACCGCTCCGCCCAGCGTCGGGTCCAGCCGCACAATCTGTTTTTTCAATTTCGCAAGCATGCGTTCCGCCTGTGCTACGCCTTTGTCGAGATTCTTCCCGAGCGACTTCGGGACGCTCGATACTTCCATCTTGCGCCGAAGTTCCTGCGATCCCGCCCAGGCATCCTCGACCCTCAGGCCGTAACGGCGCAGAACTTTCTCCGCTTTGGCATCCAGTACCGTGAACCCCGCCCGCGGCAGAATCACCGGCATGCGTCCCAACAAATGAAGGTAGATAACCTCCGCTTGCGCGAAATAGGAAATCTCCGCCGGACCCGCGATATACGCCGCGGTCGGCAGCAGGTAGTCCTGGACCACCGGTCTCAGCAGCGCGTTGGGACTGAAACATTCCGGCTCAGTCTCCACCACGCGAAACAATTCATCTCGCGTCCACGACTTGTCACCGCTCAAAAATTTGCCGTTGCTCACGCCGACCGATTGCCGAGCTGCACCGCACATCCGGAACAGCAGCGTGCTCCGCGCCGTTACCCTGACTTGCGCCTCATATCCCACCCTGTCCAGTTCTCTTATGCGCTGCAACAATTTCTCATTTAACGCGTCACGTTCTTCCATAGCTTTGCGGTACAGGGGAGCGGCTACGCGATGCAGCCGCGCATCGAGCGGGTCGAGCAGGATCAGCCCGTGCTCCGCAAACAGCCGCGCAAACAATTTGCCGAATGCGCTACCGTAGGTTTCCGTCGGCGTATAGCTCTCTTCCAAATATTTCGCCAGCAGCTCGCTGCCATGACCCGCGAGCAGCGCGCTCGCTTCCCGCGCCATTTCTGCCACTTGCGGCCCCAGCAGGATTCGGCCCACGGGCATTCCCGCCTCGCGCGCCAGCGGCAATTCAAATCGACGAAGCCCGCCACCCTCAAACCATGTCGAGTGCCGCACCTCCTCGAGGTCATGATCCTCCGTGGCCATCCAGAAAACCGGCACGGCGCGAATGCCGGTCCGCGAAAGCTCGTGCGCGATTTGGATGGCTGTCAACGCTTTGTAAATCGCGTACGCCGGCCCGCTGAACATCCCTACCTGCTGTCCGGATACGACCGCGACAGCGCCTCCCTCCAGGGTTGCGAGATTTTGAAATGTTGCCTCGCCTGCACCAAATGCGGTGTTTTGTTCGCGCAGCGCAGACGCAACTTCGGTGCGGCGCTCCCGCGGAAACTTGAGCTTGCGTGCAATCCCCCGTACCGCCTCCATATTCGGCGGGTGCGCGTAGAACTCTTTTACGGTGGAAAAACGCTCGACAAATCGAAGAAACAGCTTCGGCTGATGGGGCAGCTGGCTAAACGGGAGGGTTCGACAGTCCATCGAAGGTTAGATGATACCCAGTGCGTTTGGTCACAGCAACTCGGCCTGGCTTTCGCCTTCTAAACCCGCGCGGCGGCCGGCTCTAACGCGGCGAGTAGAGCTATTAGACGTTTCTTTACTTCTTCGGTGAGCGGAAGGAGCGGTGGCCGCGGAATCCCTCCTCGATATCCGCGCTGGTCCATCATGAACTTAACGCCGGCGATGCCGGCTTCCGAAACAATCAATTTTGACGCTTTCAAGAGAATATTTTGCAGCTGGCGCGCCTGCTCGAACTGGCCCCGCCGCACCATGTCATACAGCGCCACGCATTTTTCCGGCAAAGCATTTGCCAGCGCTAGAATCGTGCCCCGCGCGCCAATCACCAGCGCGGGAAAAACCGTGCTCGCTGACCCCACCAACACCTGGAATTTCGACGGCACCGCCGCGAGCATTTCGCCGACGCGTTGTATATGGCCGGAACTGTCCTTGATTCCGATGATGTTTGGGTGCTCTGCGAGCACCGCTACTTCCGGCGCTTCGAGCGTTACCCCCGTAAATTGTGGCACGGAATACAGCAGCACTGGTATTGGTGAGTTATCGGCTACTTTTCGGTAATGTGTAATCAAAACCTCGGATTTGTACGCGGGTTTGTAATAATGCGGCGTTTTGATTAACGCAGCGTGATAACCGAGCTCCGCCGCACGCTTCGTTTTTTCTATGCTCTCCGCGGTGGATTCCGCTCCCGTGCCGGCGATTAACTTTTTTTCTGGCGCGGCTGCTTCTATCGCGGTCACCAGAACACCGTCTGTCTCTTCGCGCGAAAGCAGCACCGATTCTCCGGTGGATCCGAGCACGACATAACCTGCCAGATCGGTGCCGTTGTAGCGATGAAGATTGTGTCTTAAATCCTCTAGCGCGACGCTGCCGTTTGCCGCGAACGGCGTGATCAGCGCGGGAAAAACTCCGGATAGATCCATGGTTCAGTCTCCTCCTGCGGCGCCGCCGGAGGCGGCCACTTGCCCGCGATGCAGATCCTGGAGCGCGGCTACTTCGGTTCCCTGCTCGAGAAGCGCGTGAATTCCGCGCGCCGCCGCATGCGCCGCTGCAAGCGTGGTGATGCAAGGAATGTTGTAGCGAATGGCTGCCCTCCGAATGGATTTTTCGTCGTAGAAAGATTCGCGGCCGAGAGGCGTGTTGATCACCAGGTCGATCTTTCCCGTTTTCACGAGATCGACGATGTTAGGACGGCCTTCGTTCACTTTGAACACAGGTTCCGCTTCGATTCCCGCGGATTGCAATGCGGCCGCGGTTCCGCGCGTTGCGAGCAGCCGGAAGCCCATGTCCGCCAGCTCTTTTCCGAGGGCGCCGATATGTTTTTTGTCGCGATCGTTCACGCTGAGAAAAACGGTGCCTTTGCGCGGCAACCGCTGTCCCGCAGCGAGCTGCGCTTTCGCGAACGCCTGTCCGTAGGATGTGGAAATGCCCATCACCTCGCCAGTCGAACGCATTTCCGGTCCGAGGATGGTGTCCACGCCGCGGAATTTGTTAAATGGAAAAACGGGCGACTTAACGGAATAAAATTCGTGCACGGAAATTTCCGCGACGCCGTTGTACCGCACGAGAGGCAGATTCATATCCGCAAGCTTGCGGCCGGCCATCAAACGCGCCGCCACTTTCGCGAGCGGCACGCCTGTCGCCTTGCTCACGAATGGAACCGTGCGCGATGCGCGGGGATTAACTTCGAGCACATAGACGGTATCGCGCTGAATGGCGTACTGCACATTCATCAGCCCCTCGACTTTGAGCGCAAGAGCCAAACGTTTGGTGTAATCGCGAATGGTGTCGAGGATTGCGGGAGACAAGCTTACTGGAGGCATTACGCACGAAGAATCCCCGGAGTGCACACCGGCCTCTTCGATGTGCTCCATGATTCCGCCGATCACGACATCGGTGTGATCGGCGAGTGCATCGACATCGACTTCTGTGGCTTCCTCAAGAAATTGGTCAATCAGCACAGGCCGCGCCGGGCCCATCAATGCGGCTTGCGCCACGTATTCCTGCACGGTGTTCACGTCGTAAGCGATAACCATTGCGCGGCCGCCGAGCACATAGCTTGGACGGACCAAAACAGGCATCCCGATATCACCCGCGACCCGCGCAGCTTCTTCCGGAACGAGAGCAGTGCCATTGCGCGGTTGTGGGATGCGTAACTCTTCGAGCAAACGGCCGAATCGCCGGCGGTCTTCCGCAAGGTCAATCGACTCCGGCGCCGTCCCAATAATCGGCACGCCGTTGCGTTTCAATTCCAGCGCGAGATTCAGTGGGGTCTGTCCGCCGAACTGAACAATCACGCCTTGCGGCTTTTCGCGTTCAACGATGGCGAGAACATCTTCGAGCGTGAGTGGTTCGAAGTAGAGACGGTCCGACGTGTCGTAGTCTGTCGAAACGGTCTCCGGGTTGCAATTCACCATGATCGATTCGAACCCGTCTTCGCGAAGCGCAAACGACGCGTGGCAGCAACAATAATCAAACTCGATTCCTTGCCCGATGCGGTTGGGTCCGCTCCCGAGAATGATTATTTTCGGCCGCTGCTGCGCGTCGGACTCGTCTTCGTCTTCGTAGGTCGAATACAGATAGGGCGTGTAGGATTCGAATTCCGCTGCGCAGGTATCCACGCGCTTGAAGACGGGAGAAACGCCGTACCGGGCGCGCTGCAAACGCACAACGGCAGGAGTCGTCTTCCAAATCTTGGCCAGTTGCTCGTCGCTCGTTCCGTAGCGCTTCACCTCGCGCAACAAATCGCGGGACGCGGTTTCTACGGTCACGCTGGCGGCACGTCGATTCATGGCCGCCAACTCCTCGATTTGGTGGATAAACCAGGGATCGATCTTGGTGAGCTCACAAATCTCGTCGGAAGGTAGTCCTTTCTCCACCGCGGTAAGCAGCCAATGAATGCGGTCAGGCCTCGGCGTGGCGAGTTTTTCCCGCAATAGCGAATCCGGCGCTTCCGAGGGAGCGCGCCAGGGCGCGTGCGGCTCGAGAGAGCGAATCCCTTTTTGCAGGGCTTCCTTGAAGGTGCGGCCGATGGCCATAACTTCGCCGACCGATTTCATCTGCGTTCCCAGCGTGTTGTCTGCGCCGGGGAATTTTTCAAATTGCCATTTGGGAATCTTGACCACCACATAGTCGATGGTCGGTTCAAAGCACGCGGGAGTTTTCTTGGTAATGTCGTTGGGAATCTCATCGAGACTCATTCCGACGGCGAGCCGCGCGGCGATTTTTGCGATGGGAAAGCCGGTGGCCTTGCTGGCCAAGGCCGAGCTGCGCGAAACGCGCGGATTCATTTCGATGACGACCATACGTCCGTTTTCCGGATTGATGGCGAATTGCACGTTCGAACCGCCGGTCTCGACGCCCACTTCGCGGATGATCGCGGCTGAGGCGTCGCGCATGCGCTGGTATTCCTTGTCGGTGAGTGTCTGCGCCGGCGCGACAGTGATCGAATCGCCCGTATGAACGCCCATGGGGTCGAAATTCTCGATCGAGCAAATGACGACGAAGTTGTCGCGATAGTCGCGCATTACCTCGAGCTCAAACTCTTTCCAGCCGAGCACCGATTCCTCGACGAGGGCTTCGTGAACCGGACTCATGTCCAGCGCGTGGGCGATGGCTTCAGAGAACTCTTCGCGGTTATAGGCGATCGCTCCGCCTGTGCCGCCGAGCGTGAACGAGGGACGGATCACCAGGGGAAAGCCGAGCTGCTCGCAAAGGCGCATGGCGTCTTGCGCGTTGTTGACCAGCGCGGAAGCGGGAACTTCGAGGCCGATCTTGCGGCAGGCGTCCTTAAACCATAGACGGTCCTCGGCGACCTTGATAGCCCGCAGCGAAGCGCCAATCATTTCGACCTTGTATTTTTCGAAGATACCGCCTTCGGCAAGCTCGACGGCCAAGTTCAGCGCCGTTTGCCCGCCGACCGTCGGCAAAACCGCATTGGGCTTCTCCCGCGCGATGATCTCGGTCAGATATTCCTTTGTCAGCGGCTCAATATAGGTGCGATGCGCCATTTCGGGATCGGTCATGATGGTCGCGGGATTCGAGTTCACTAGCACGACCTCATAGCCTTCCGCGCGCAAGGCTTTGCAGGCCTGCGCCCCGGAGTAATCGAATTCGCAAGCTTGGCCGATGACGATCGGACCGGAGCCGACGATCAGAATTTTCTTGATGTCTTTGCGTTTCGGCATTTAGATAATACGAACCTCGACTCTGGGTTTAGGGCTCCGGTCAGCGAAAATAATCCGCTGCACATTGGCACCTCACAGGCGTGCTTATCATACGTGTCAACTTTGATTGGCACCCTTGCTTCGCCATCCCCGAATTGAACAACTAACCAGTAGTAACCGCCAACGTAATCGGCGAAGCGAAACACGCCATAGCGGCCTGCCACGATTTCGGCCATCTTTGCAGCGACACCGCAGCAAACTGCGCTCTGACTCTCCGCTCTATAAAGGGTCACCCTCGCGCCCTTCATTGCGTTCGAATAGAGAAGCGTTCCGCTTTTCCAATTGGGACGCAGAATCGCTTTTTTGATGGGCACCACGCTCACAATCGAGCCACATAGCTGATGGATTTTCTGCCATTGAATTGCCTCGTTCTCCAAAGCACGTGCGTTTCCAACACTGGCCATAAATAGCAACGCGAAACCTGCAACCACCAATCTGAGTCGGCGAAAGGGGGTTGGTTTAAACACTCTACCTTCGTGAGCTCCCCGGCTTCTGAAACTCCTTCATCAAATCCGTGAACTGGGAGAACAAATAGTGCGAATCGTGAGGACCGGGCGAAGCCTCCGGGTGATACTGCACGCTGAAAAGTGGAAGCGACTTGTGGCGCATGCCTTCATTGGTATGGTCGTTCAAATTGACGTGCGTAATTTCAACTTCCCGCGCAGGTAACGAGTCCGGGTCCACGGCGAAGCCGTGATTCTGCGCGGTAATCTCGACCTGTTCCGTCAATAAATTTTTTACGGGATGATTGGAGCCGTGATGGCCAAACTTCAATTTGAAGGTTTTTCCGCCCATCGCGAGGCCGCACAACTGGTGCCCCAGACAAATCCCGAAGATCGGAACGCGTCCCGCCAGATTGCGGATGTTTTCAACGGCGTAGCCAACCGGCTCGGGATCACCGGGGCCATTCGAAAGGAAAACGCCATCGGGCCGCATGGCCAGCACATCCTCGGCGGGGGTCTGCGCGGGAACGACGGCAACTTCGCAATGGTGGTCGACCAGCAGCCGTAAAATGTTTTGTTTGATTCCGAAGTCGTAGGCAGCAACGCGAAATTTCCGGGCGCGGTCATGATCTTCGGCTTCGCCCATCTGTTCGGCCCAAGGCGAAGTGGCGAGCTCGATAGAGCCTTTGTCCCACTGATAGGATTTTTTGCAAGTGACCTGACTGGCCAATTCCTGACCTGTCATCGTTGGCAACTGCTTGGCTTCAAAAGTTAATTGCTCGGCGGGCGTACCGTCGGTCGAAACCATGGCGCGCAAAGCGCCCACGTTGCGGATGTGGCGCACCAGAGCGCGCGTATCAATGTCCCAAATTACGGGAATCTGATGGCGATTCAAATACAGGTGGGCGGTCTCCGCGGAACGCCAATTGGAAGAAACCTGGGAAAATTCGCGCGCGATCAACGATTCGATATAAGGCCGGGGCGATTCTTCATCGTCGAGATTGGCGCCCACGTTTCCGATGTGCGGATAGGTCAGACAGACGATCTGGCCGGCGTAACTTGGATCGGTGAAAACTTCCTGATATCCGGTGAGGCTGGTATTGAAAACGACTTCGCCGCCGCGGCGCGTGATGGCGCCGGCCGCGCGGCCATTAAATACGCGCCCGTCTTCCAGCGCGAGAATCGCGGGTCGGTGCTGAACTTCCGTCAGTGGTTCCTCCCATGCAGCTCTTGTTCATCGACATCTCATTTGGTGTTTGCCTCGGTGGTTGAGAGCGAGCCGAAATGATCCACCGGCCAATAGGCAAAAACCGCGCGGCCATAGATATAGCGGCTGGCCACCGGCCCAAAGACGCGGGAATCGTTCGAACTGATGCGATGATCCCCCATGACGAAGTAGCTGTCGATTGGGACTCGGATGGGTCCAAAATCGCTCATATCTTCGTATTGCGGCGGGACGTAAGGCTCAGCAAGGGTGCGCCCATTCACATAGACGAGGCCCTGACGAATCTCGACTGTCTCACCGGGCAAACCGATGACCCGCTTGATGAACGATTTGGAACGGTCCAGCGGATACCAGAAGACCACCACGTCGTCGCGCTCAATGGGTTCAAACCGGTAAACGAACTTGTTGATGAAAATGCGCTCTTGGTCGGAGAGTAACGGCGCCATGCTGGTGCCCTCGACTTTTACCGGCTGATACAAGAAAACGATGATAACGAGAGCAAGGCCGATAGCGATCAAAAGATCGCGCGACCAAATACGGATTTCATTCCGCAAAGAATGCGTTGTGGAAGACCGATCTGCCGGGACGTTCCCTGGCAAAATGCTCTGCGATGCCCGTTCCGAAGTGACAGCGGAGGATGGGCTGGGAGCAGAGCTCTCCGGAGGTGCGGTGACCGGGAGCGATTTCTCGTCCGTGTTCAGCATTTTGCACTGCCTCGTATTTATAACACGTTCTTTACTGCCTGCGCCAGAATCGATTTCCATACTGGAACTGGTCGAACTTATGGTGCGGTATTATGGTCACCAGTTCGTGAGATTCGTGAGGCCACATGACTCGTTGCTTGGCAGGTGTGCTAGCCGAGGTTCCCTTCTTCGCCGAGCGCATAGTTGAGCGACGCTAGTGCAGCAACCACGGCGGTTTCTGTCCGGAGGATGAGTCTGCCGAGCGAAACTTGCTGGAAGCCGCCCTTGGCCGCCAATTCCAATTCGTTGTCAGTCCAGCCGCCTTCCGGGCCGATAGCCAGGATGGCTTTCGCTGCACGTACTCCAGTTAAGAATTTGCGCATCGGCGGAGCGTCGGGCCTTTCGGAAAGGATGAGCTTAATCCCGTCGTGAACGCGCGAAAAAGCCTGTTCGGGAGGTGTGAGTCGATCCAGCACGGGCATTTCAAGCCTTCGCGATTGCTGGGAGGATTCCGCAAGAATCTTTTTCCAGCGCGCGGAGCGTTTGTCCGCAGCGTGGAGAAGAGCCTTCTCGCTGCGCGCAGCTGCCACCGGAACGATGGTACCGACACTGAGTTCCGTGGCTTTCTCGATGGCCCATTCATAGGAGTCGAATTTCACGACGGCCAATAAAAGGACGACGTCCAGGGCAGGCCGATGAGCTTCGAGTTCTTCCTGGAGGGCAAATTCCACGGTTTTACGTAAGACTTTTGTAATCCGCCCCAGCCAAACTGTTGAGCCGTCGCTCAATTCGTAGAGCTGTCCTTCGTGGGCGCGGAGGACGCGGCCGAGATGGTACGCCGTCTCGCCTTCGATAATGGCGATGCCGTCTCCAAACTGTTCAACGAAAAAGCGCCGGCGCACGGTGAGATTCTACCGCAGATGCAAGACTGGGCACCTGGAGTGGAGCAGAGAAACCGGATTAGCCAAAAATGTCTTTGACCTTGTCGAAGATGGAGGAATTGCGCTCCGCGGGCCTGTTTTCCACTTTCAGTGTTGCGCCGAGCTGCTCCATTAGCTTGCGCTGTTCCCGCGTGAGCTTAACCGGTGTCAGCACGCGGACGTGATAATACAAATCGCCTTTGCCGCCGCCGCGAGGGTCGGGCATGCCCTTGCCCTTGTGGCGGAATACCGCTCCGCTCTGCGTGCCCTCGGGAATCTTGAGCTTCTCTTCGCCGTTGAGCCCCGGTACTTGAATCTCAGCGCCTAGCGCGGCTTGCACTAGACTCACCGGAATTGTGCAGTACAAATCGGCGCCGCGCCGTTCGAAGAAAGTATGCTCCTTTACTTCGAGTACGACATAGAGGTCACCCGGAGGCCCGCCGTTGGGTCCCGGTTCACCTTCACCTGCAACGCGCAAGCGCGTGCCCGTGTCCACGCCCGGAGGGACGCGCAACTCGATGGTGCGTTCTCGCTCCATACGGCCCTGCCCGCGACAATCCGGGCAGCGCTCACGAATGATCTGACCCGCGCCCTGACATGCAGGGCAGGTGCGCGTAATAGTGAAAAATCCCTGTTGATAGGCGAGCTGCCCGCGGCCGCCGCAAGTCTGGCACGCGGCCACCCCGGTTCCGGCTTTCGCGCCCGTGCCTTTGCAGGATTCGCAATACTCCTGACGCGGGAGTTTGATTTTCGTGGCGACCCCGGTAGAAGCTTCCTCAAAGGTGAGGGTCATGTCGTAGCGCAGATCCGCGCCGCGCTGCACGCGGCTGCGGCCGCGCCGTCCGCCGGAAAACATATCGTCAAATCCGAAAAAGTCGCCGAAGATGTCATGGAAATCCTGGAAGATGGTGTTGTTGAAATCAGGGCCAGCGGCTCCGGAAAGCCCAGCGTGACCGTAGGTGTCATACACCTGGCGCTTCTGCGCATCGCTCAACACACTATACGCTTCGGTGCACTCGCGAAACTTGTGTTCGGCTTCTTGTTTGTTGTCCGGATTTCTGTCGGGGTGCCATTTCAGCGCGGACTTGCGGTAGGCGGATTTAATTTCGTCCACCGAAGCGGTGCGCTCAACACCGAGCACCTCGTAAAAATCCCGTTGATTCGTCTTGGCCATTCCTGCTCCTGAAATCTTGTTAGTTCACGCTACTTTTCGATGCGGAACTCGGGTGGACGGCTACACGGACCATCGCGGGGCGCAAGACGCGTCCATGAAACAGATACCCCGGTTGAAAAACCTCGAGGATTGTCCCGTCTGCGTGGCCGGTGGTTTCCGCGCGGTCCATGGCCTGATGCAAGTGCGGATCAAACATTTTCCCCAGGGGTTCGACGCGCTCCGCACCCAGGCGCGTGACGTTGTCGAGCAGCTGCTTGTAGATCAGCTCGAATCCTTTGCGGTAGTTCTCGTATTCCGCCTCGCGGTGGGCTGCCAGCGCGTGTTCGAAGCCGTCGAGCACGGGAATAAGTCCTTCTATCACGCGTGCCGTGGCGCGCTTGGAGTCTTCGGCGCGTTCTTTCTCGATGCGCTTGCGGTAGTTGTCGAAGTCGGCCTGGCGGCGCAAAAGCGTCTGCCGAAGGTCGTCGAGATCCGTGGCCAGCTTTGTGAGTTCAGTGTTGGCGCGCTCGGTATCCGCGGCAACGGCGTTCGCCTCGCCGGACGGGTCAGCACTGCCCCCGGAAGGGTCATCTTCAATGTTCATCCTGGTGTTCGCGTCCTTTTCATGCACTTTGTCACGTCTCCCTTGCAAGAATCTGTTCAAATCTTGTTCAAAGCTTCGCTGAAGAGCTGAGCCACATAGGCTACCGCGGTCATGGCGCGTTCGTAGTGCATGCGCGTGGGACCCAACACGCCGAGCGAGCCTTGCACCTGATCGTGCCGGGTGTATGCTGCGCCGATCAGCGCCAAGTTTTCGCTAGCCTGCTCGATTTCTTTTACGCCGATCTGCACATGCACTGGCTCCGGCGTATCGATGCAGGCGTTTAAAATGGTCACCAGACGGTGCTTTTCTTCAATAGCGGCCAGCAGATCGCGCAACTGCGCCTGTCCTGCGAATTCCGGCGCACCGGCAATTTGCGCCGTCCCTTCCACATGGACGATATGAGCGGATTCGTCGCCGAGCACCGCTGGGTCGCAGAGACTCAGCGCACTGCGGGCAATTCCTTCATAACGCTCGCGCTCAGTGGCCAGCTTTTGCAACAGATCGCCGCGGATCGCTTCGAGCGTCCAACCCGAATAGTGCCGGTTGAGAAAATCCGCAATGGCATCCAGGTCGGTTTGCGTGAAAACACGAGTCGGCTTGAGAATTTTGTCCCGGGTGCTGGCCCCCGGAGAAATCAGGACTACTACGACACGGCCATCCGGCAAGAGCCACATGCGCGCGTGTTCAAGCACGGTTTTTGCCAACGCAGGCGAAACGATGATCCCCAGGCCGTTTGATACCTCTGCAAGGACGTGGCCGGCGCGCTCGGTAATCTCGGTCGGAGTTGTGGCCGACTTAAACTCGCGGCTGATCCATTCACGGTCTACGACGCTCAACGTCGCTTGGGAAGCGATTTCCTGCGCAAAGAAGCGATAGGCGGCCGCGGTGGGCACGCGTCCCGCCGAAGTATGCGGCTGGTAGAGCAAGCCCTCGTCTTCGAGGTCGGCCATTACGTTGCGAATCGTCGCGGTGCTCAGTGTTTCCTCATACCGCCTGGAGATCGCGCGCGAGGACACCGGTTCGCCCTTCTCGATATACGTTCGGACAATGTCCGCGAGAATTTGGCGGTTTCGCCGTTCCTGGAGCGCCGAATTCCTCATAGCCGCACTTTACTCCAAGTGCTCACAACTCCATCTCTTATTGTAGGAACGGTTTCAAGCAGCGTCAACGCGCGTGACCTGACTGAATGCAGCCGAAGCTAATTATTGTCAATCTGGGCGCGCTGCAGCTTGTCCGAGTAATCGATGTAAATGGTCTTCCATTCGGTGAAGAAATCGATAGCGGCGATGGCGGCCTCGCGATGTCCGTTGCCGGTTTGCTTGGTGCCGCCGAAAGGCAAGTGCGTCTCCGCGCCAATCGTCGGCGCGTTCACATAGACGATTCCGGTGTACAGATCGCGCGTTGCCTGAAATGCGCGGTTTACGTTGCGTGTATAGATGGAAGCGGAAAGACCGTAGACGACGCCGTTGGCAACGTCGATGGCCTGTTCCAGAGAATCGACGGGAATCACGGAAACGACCGGCCCGAAGATTTCCTCCTGAGCGATGCGCATCTTTGGCGAGCAATCGCCAAACACGGTGGGAGCATGGAACCAGCCTTTGGCAAAAGTGCCGCCATCGAGACGATTTCCACCGGTCAATGGCTTGGCGCCTTCATTCTTTCCAATTTCTACGTATTGCATCACCGTCTTCAGTTGCTTTTCGTTAATGCACGGGCCCATTTCCACCGAGGAATCGAGACCGTTGCCAATCTTGAGTGACTTGGCGCGCTCCACGAAACGCTCCATAAAGTCCTTGTACACAGCTTTGTGGACGGCAACCCGGCTCGCCGCCGTGCAGCGCTGCCCCGTCGTGCCAAATCCGCCCCAGATCGCGCCATCCACGGCCAAGTCGAGATTCGCGTCGTCCATCACGACGATGATGTTCTTCCCGCCCATTTCCAGACTGTAATGCTTGAACTCCGGCGCACAAGCCTCCGCAATAATCCGTCCCACCGACGTCGAGCCCGTAAAGCTGATCACCGGCACATCCTTGTGTTTCGTCAGCGGCGCGCCTGCATTGGGGCCATCGCCACTCACCAGATTGACCACGCCGCGCGGGAGGCCAGCCTCTGTCAACACCTGCACCAGGTGATAGGACGAAAGTGGGGTATCTTCGGCCGGCTTGAGCACGACAGTGTTGCCGCAAATCAGCGCGGGCATCATCTTCCAGGACGGAATGGCCATCGGGAAATTCCACGGCGTAATCATGCCGCACGCGCCAATCGACTGGCGCACGCTCATGGCAAACTTGTTCGGCAACTCGGATGGCGTGGTCTGCCCGAATAACCTTCGCCCCTCGCCCGCCATGTAATAGGTCATATCAATAGCTTCCTGCACGTCGCCGCGGGTTTCCGCCAGGACCTTGCCCATCTCGCGGGTCATGTCCTTGGAAAATTCTTCCTTGCGCTGAAGAAGCAATTCTGCCGCGCGAAACAGGATCTCCGCGCGCTTCGGCGCTGGCACCAGGCGCCACGTCTTATAGGCCTCCTTCGCCGCGTCGACCGCGGCGTTCACGTCCTCTTCCGTCGAGGAGACAAACATTCCGACTAGCTCATCCGTGTTTGCCGGATTGCGGTTTTCGTAAGCCTTGCTGCTCCGCGACTCAACCCATTCGCCGTTGATGAAATTCTTGAAAATCCGGGGCGCAACTGCTGTAGCCATACTTCCTCCTGAAACACTTTGGTTTAGTGATCTTTTTTCGATTTGTCCTCTGCGAGTTTGCACGCTGGCCGCAACTTCGTGGAATCTAAATTCTAACGTCGGGCTTTCATCACGTCAAACTAGCCCTTCAAAATCACGGCGGCGCCGTTATCATGCGGACATGAGACGCCCTGCATTCAGTTTATTTCTGCTTGCGATTTGCTTCTCTGCGGCTGGCTCAAGATCTGCCAAAGGTCGCGGCGATTTCTACCGTCGGCACAATCGCGAGCAGGTACGATCCAAGCAAGGAAGGCTACGTGGCCGCCCTTTCAGCCTAGGACTTGGTTGCCGCCGTGCCAGCGATAAAGGACATTGCCCAAATTCAAAAGGAGCAGTTCTCCAACATTCCCAGCGACTATATGACGCCGGAAGTCTGGATTCGCCTGGCGGAGAAGGCGAATGAACGGCTCGCGAAATCGGAGATCGCTGGGGTCGTCGTCACGCACGGCACCAATACGCTGGAAGAGACTGCATACTTCCTCGACCTCACAATAGTTGGCAATAAGCCTTTGATCCCGGTGCGTGCGCAGCGCCCTGCGTCCGATCCTGACTCCGACGGCTCGCGAAATCTCCTGAGCGCAGTCCGTGTGGCGACAGTCGCCGAGGCGGCCGGCAAGGGAGTCATGGTGGTCATGAACGGGCAAATCAACGCCGCCAGGGGCGTCACAAAGACGAATACAAGTCAGGTGGAGACCTTTCGCGGCCTGGAGTTTGGCGCGCTGAGATCGACTCTTGGCTAAACGAGCGCCGGGTTTTCGCTCACACGGATTAGTGGCTGTTTTCACCCTTTCTCTTGTCCACGACCACCCCACCGGCCTTCATCACCCATCTCACGTTGTAAATGGCCACGTTAATATCGGCTAGCGGGTCGCCTTCGACGGCCACCAAATCCGCAAAATATCCCGGGGCCACCGCGCCAAGCTCTTTTTCTTTTCCCAGGAGTTCCGCTGCGGCCCTCGTCGCCGTCTTAAGCGCCTCCTCGGGTGTCATCCCGGCCTTCACAAACCAGCCAAGCTCGCGGGTGTTCTGCCCGAACATGGTGTAAATCGCATCGGAGCCCATGGTAATTTTCACTCCTGCCTTGAACGCTTTTCTCGCTGTCTCAAGATTTCTGGGAATAAACGCGCTCAACTTTTCCTTGTACCCGGGCACATACCCGATCTTGTCTCCGTTGTCGATGTAGTAGCGGTTGTGATCGATCGTGGGCACATAATACGTGCCGCGCTTGACCATGTCCTGGATCGTCGCGTCGTCCATGTCGGTGGCGTGTTCGAGCGAGTCGGTTCCCGCACGCACGGCATCGCGCGCGCCGTCGGGGCCGTAGGAATGGATGGCGATTTTCTTTCCGAACTTGTGCGCCATGTCAACCGCAGCCTTGATCTCCTCGTAGCTATAAGTCTCGAACCCCGTGACATCGTCATCCGTTCCGGTCGACGCATACATTTTAATCAGATCGACGCCAGCAGCGACCTGCTCCCTCACGGCCTTCAAAACTTGGGGCACCCCGTCCGCGGCTACGCTCCCAGGAATCGCCATATCTTTCTTCGTGGGCGTCTGGGTTGCGTAGAGACCGTAGCCGGAAACAAACATGCGCGGCCCGATCATTTCGCCCTGGTTGATAAGGTCTCGCATGGCAATATCCATGTACTGATCGGCGCTGAGGTCGCGCACGGTGGTCACGCCTGCTCCGAGGGTGCGCAGCGCGCCTTTGCGCGCGAGAAAAACTTCAATCGCGGGCGGGTTGTTGGCGATTTGTTTCAGCATCGGCGTGCCGGGCGTCTCATCCGTGTACATGGTCATGTGCGTATGCACATCAATAAGCCCGGGCATGCCGGTGTACTTCGAGAGGTCAATGACTTCCGCACCGGCAGGAATTTGCGTAGCGTCCGTTGTTACGTTGCGGATTCGCTCTCCTTCGACGATCACTATGGCGTTTGTCCAGAGCTTCCCCCTCGCATCCCATAGTTTGCCGAACCTCACGGCCTTGATAAGATTGGCCGCTGTCTGGGCCTCCGCCAAGGGCAGTATCCCCGCGAGTGCACAAGCCACCATCGCTATCGCTCTACGTGCCGATTTCATGACACTCGCCTCCCTGCTCGCGCCCAGGCACACCCCGCGCAGCTAAGAGTTCTAATTCATCTTTGCTTGGAAAACAATGCCCGAGAACAAACGGGCGAGTGGGCCCGGCTTGCCTATTTCCGGCGGGGCACAGATTGAGAGGGGGTGATGGCTGCGGCGGCAGAACTCATGGGCGGCAGCGGCGGGGCGATTCCTGCCGTTTGGGACCCCAATCCCAGTTGCTGCAGGGTCCTGGCGTCCATCTTGCCGGTAGGATTCAAACCATGCGCAGCCTGAAATTTTTTCATGCCTTCCACGGTAGAAGCATCCCATTTCCCGTTAGGTGTGCCCGCGAACGAGCCATCCTTGGCCAGCGCCTGCTGAATCTGAGTAATCCGTTGAGGATCCGGGGCCTTCTGACCTCTCTGGCGGCTTGACCGCCTTAAAGACTTGGACCGCCGCGACTTGCTCCCGGATAGGGAAACGTTCTTCTTCTTGGCAGGAGTGCTCTCCGCCTTCGCAGGAGCCGCATGTAGAGCGAGTCCCACGACAAGCAGAGAAGCCAGTGCTAGATATTTTGTTTTTCTCATATATAGTTCTTTTGCCGTCCCGGATTTCCCTACTGTTGGTTATCCGACGGCACCACGCCGGGTAGATACACCGTGAAAACTTTATCGTCCTGTTTGCGCAAAACCTTGAAGACCACATTGTCGCCAGGCTTCAATTTTGTTACAACCTTACGATATTCCTCCACGGAGTTCACGTTTTCGCGATTGACTTCCGCGATCACGTCGCCGCGTCCGAATCCGATGTCTTCGGCAAAGCTGGCGGGTTCGACATCCGTCACGAGCACGCCCTTTTGTCCCTCGAGACCTACTTTACGGGCGCGTTCCGGGGTCAATTCGTCCACGCGCAGTCCAAATTCCGCCGGCGCGGCCCCGCCCGGCTGATCACTTGTTCTACCCGCCTGGTTCGGAAATACACGGGTGCGATCCTCGACCGTCGCCGTAGCTTCCTTCTGCTGCCGGTCGCGGATATAGGTGAGCTTCACTCTGCTGCCGATCTGCGCTGTGGCAATGGGGTTCACAAGGTCGTTTCCGCTCTTGACCTGCTGACCGTTCACGCTAGTGATGACGTCGCCGCCCTTCAGGCCGGCCTTCTCGGCGGGACTTCCCGGCTCGACGCCTTCAATGACGACGCCATACGGGGCGCCCAAAGACTTCAGGGTGATGGCGTTTGTGCCGAGATCTTCCTGGAAGCTTACGCCGATGGAACCGCGCGTGACGCGTCCCTTGGCGACGATTTGGTTATAAACATTAATTGCCGCCGAGGAAGGAAGCGCGAAACCGACCCCTTCATAGCCGCGGCTTCCGGTAATAATGGCAGTGTTGATCCCAATTACTTCCCCGGCAAGATCCACCAGCGGCCCGCCCGAATTTCCCGGATTGATGGCCGCGTCAGTCTGGATAAAACGTTGGAACTGGCGTCCCAGGCCGCTTCCGCCGCGATCCTTGGCGCTGATAATGCCCGCGGTTACTGTAGCCTGCAAACCGAACGGGCTTCCGATCGCCAGCACCCAGTCCCCTACTTGCACGCCGTCTGAATTCCCGAGTTTGGCGGTTGGCAATTCCTTGCCCGCATCAATTTTGATGACGGCAAGATCAGTCTCTTCGTCCACTCCGACGACCTTTGCGGTGTACTTGCTGGAATCGCCGTTCAATTGCACCTGAATCTTGGTGGCTTGTTCCACGACGTGATTGTTCGTCAGGATGAAGCCTTTCTTGTCGACGATGATTCCCGAACCCAGGCTGCGCTCTGCCTGCGGAGGACCATCCTTTTGTCCGTCAAAGAATCGGTCAAAGAAATCCTGCATAGGGTCTTCCGGCTCGTTCGGCTGGGCACGCCGTTTCTTAGTCCGCCGCTCGAGCACTTGCGTGGTGGCGATGTTGACTACTGCCGGCTCCACGCGGTTGACAATGGAAGCGAAAGAACTGGACGAGGGCACGGGGTCCGGCACTGCCAGCGGCGTCGCCCCGGACGCGGAAAACGACAAAGATTTCATGGCCGACACGCGACCTGAGATTACCGTCCCGATCATTATGCCTACGGTAAGAGTAAAAGCCACAAACACCGCCGCCATGATCTTGCGCCGTCGCGCCCAGCTAAATATTTCTCGCACTTGCTCGCCCATGTACCGTGCTCCTGTCTTGCAGGTAGCCGCCCGCTGCGGCTCCCAAATAATAAGTATAACACCGCAATCCCGGCAAGCTGTTTCCACCTGGGAGTGCTCCCGGGAAAGCACTGTCCTTTGGGACGGGGTAGTACTCTGCGGATGCCTAGTTCTACTTTCCTAATTCTACCCCTCTATTTGACGCAGGAAATCGTCAATCTGTTGTCAATGATTATTCCCCGGGCTGCCCATCTGGTTCCAATTCTGATTCGCTCTTGACAAGTGTCTTGTTTTCTTGCATAAAGGGACTAGCTGAGGTTGCGGCGACACGTGGCGATTTAGGGCAACTTGCTCCACGTAAAAAACTGCTAAAGAGCTGTTGAGTTTCCCAGAAAGTTTCTGAGACCCTCCGAGCACTCTTTGGCCGGAGGGTTTTTCGTTTCCCTCCGCGCTGCCCTAATTAAATTTCACGTGAATCTGGCCGAGGCTGGGATATATCGCCGACCTCCAGAAAGAAAGCCAAGGGTGACTCATGTCCGATCTATATGAACTGCGCTGCCGTGAATGCGGCAAAGCCTGGGGAAATGGCCCAAAATCATACTGCGAGGATTGCTTTTCGTCTCTCGAAATTACCTACGACTACGACGCGCTGAAAAAGCGGACAAGCCGCGAAGAATTGGCTTCGCGCTCGTTCAATATGTGGCGTTACGCCGAGCTCTTACCACTCCACGAAGGTTTTTCGCCCCCCAATGCCGTGGGTGGCACTCCGCTTGTCTCTGCGACGAATCTCGCTGCCCGCTGGGGCATTAAGAATCTGTTCCTCAAGAACGACGCGGTGTGCTTCCCTTCTCTTTCGTTCAAGGACCGCGTTGTCGCCACCGCCCTCGCTGCGGCGCGGCGATTCCAGTTTTCCACCGTAGGTTGTTCTTCCACCGGCAACCTTGCGAACGCCGTCGCGGCGCAAGCCGCGCAGCAGGGTTTTGACGCTTGTGTGTTCATTCCCGCGGATCTCGAAGCTGCTAAAGTCCTCAACACGGCTGTGTACCGTGCGCGGATCGTGCGCATCAACGGAAATTATGACCAAGTGAATCGTCTCTGCGCGCAGATTGCCGACCGCTACCAATGGGGACTGGTCAACGTCAACTTGCGGCCGTACTACTCCGAGGGTTCGAAGACGCACGGTTACGAAATCGCCGAGCAACTGGGCTGGCGCCTGCCTGATAACGTTGTCGTGCCGATGGCTGGCGGCTCGCTCATCACCAAGATTGCCAAGGCCTTTCGCGAATTGATCGTCCTCGGCTGGGTCGAAGAAAAGCCCGTACGCTTTTTCGGCGCGCAAGCCACCGGCTGCTCGCCGATCTCCTCCGCAGTGAAGCAAGGTTTGGCGCGCTTCGAGCCGCAAAAACCAAACACCATTGCGCGTTCTCTTGCCATCGGAAATCCCGCCGATGGGCCCTTCGCTATTAAACTCATCCGCGAAAGCCGGGGCTGGGCCGAGGATATTTCCGACCGCGAAATTGTGGAGGCCATCAAATTGGTCGCGGAAACCGAAGGCATCTTCACTGAGACCGCGGGAGGAGTGACGGCGGGCGTCGCCCAAAAGCTCATTCTCGAGGGCCGGATTTCACGCGAAGAAACGACCGTCGTTTGCATCACCGGTAACGGGCTGAAAACTACCGACGCTTTGGCCGTCGAATTTCCTGTCACGGAAGCCATTGCACCCCGTCTCGAGGCCTTCGAAACTTATCTCGACAACCAAGTGACACACGCTGCCGGAACTTACCAGTGAGAGTAATTTTGCCCCGAAGAATCAAAGAATTTTGCGAATCAAAAATCGAAAGGAGCTTTTCAACGAATGTCTGTGACGATCGAGATTCCCACTGCGTTCCGCCGTTTCACTGAAGGCGCGCCAAAGATTGACTGTGCCGCCCGCGACATCGCGGGTGCTTTGCACGAATTGACCACGCGCTTCCCCGCCCTTGCGCGCCACGTGCGCGACGACAGCGGCCAGATCCGCCAGTTCCTCAACGTCTATCTCAACGAAGAAGACATTCGATTCTTGGGCGGCGAATCTTGCGCAGTGAAGGACGGCGACCGGGTTCTGCTGGTTCCCTCTATTGCGGGGGGAAGTAGATCATCGAGATTCTAGGTAGTCTCACCCTGTCTAATTGCGAACAGCCATGTCTGGATTGTGCTTTGCCGAACTAGAGTTGGGAGAAACTTAGTCCCATGCCGCCGACTAACGCTGCGCCGCAAATGCGAGACGACTCCGTCCTTCTCGCCAACTTTATGCCCAATCGGACGCACGCCAGACTCTGGCGTTTCGTGGCACGCTTTCTTATAGGCATAGCCGTTTGTTTGGCGCTCAACTCTTAAGCGCGATTTATGCCGAGCTGTACGCGCGCGGCCACTGGCCGGTCGCAGAGGCCAGAGTGGTGAACTTAGAGGAGAAGTCTGATGACGAATCTCACGTGCAGCCGGGCGGTTCCAGCACACGGACGGTCTACTGGATAGAGTTCCAGGTGGAATTTGCAGTCCCAGTCGCGCAATGCAAGACCGGTGCTTACTGGAGCGTGCCAAGCCAATTTCCGTGCATCGGCAGCATTCACACTCTGCCCAAGCGCTCGTGGGCAGAAGACCAGGATTGCGCGCGGCGACATCCGCTGAATTATTCAACCCAGATTCGTCATGATCCCGCCGGACCAGGCATTAAGTTTGTGGATGAATCGCTTTGGGACTTGTATTCCTGGCAGCACTTAGTCGTATTCCTGGTCCTACTGATCTCGGGTCTCGTTCTCCACCGCACTGCGCAGCGGCGTCTCCGTTATCTCGAGACTTTGGCGGAGGACTATGACGCCTCGCCGCCTCCTCCCACCGATGAACACGACCCCAATGAAATAGTCGATCTTAAACTGTCCTAGAAGTAGTTCTTTTAGGTCGAGCCGCTCTTCACGCCCCCTTTCGAATCCGCCCTCGACCTGTATCGGCCTCTCAGCACAGCTTTATTCTTGGTGGTAGGCTCAATTTTACGCACCAGTCGGAGTAGGGATCATGATCGCTCATAACCCCCTCCACGGATCCGGACAAGCGGCACTACCGCATCCGGCTCTTGCCTTAGGTGACGACGCCCATGCGGCGGAGAGGATAGGGAT
>JACXTT010000548.1_pt1 | contig 64338 bp, 59 predicted proteins | sample 9270951 | NCBI WGS metagenome assembly JACXTT01 (sample SAMN15532306, study PRJNA645909) | rock metagenome | isolation source: weathered quartz diorite | place: Puerto Rico | collected 2017-06-21 | reverse complement strand
AACTGACGGCATACATTGCGGATCGATTTACCGTTGTCTTTTCTGAAGTTGGCGATGGTCTTGAAGTCCGGTTTCAGACGCCCGGTCAACCACATCAATTCGACGTTCCGCTGCGCTTCGCGTTCCAGGCGCCGGCTCGACTGAATCCGATTGAGGTAGCCGTAAGTATAGAGCTTGAGCAGCACACTCGGATGGTAGGCAGGCCGGCCCGTGGCCGCCGGCTGCGCGCGCTCAAATCCAAGACTGTCGAGGTCGAGCTGATCGATAAATACATCGACTACCCGTACCTGATTGTCATCATCGACATAATCGTCCAGGAGCTCGGGGAGCATCGTGGCCTGGCCGCGGTCTGCACCTTCGATAAAGCGCTTCATTTCGCACCCCAAGTGATGAGATACTGGCTTAACGTTTACCGGCCCGGATTCGTTTACACAGATCGACGTTTTTACACAGCCTGCGCCAGGAGCAGACATTTGCTTTAGATGCGCTAGTAACCGGAGTTCGCCGCAGTGTGTTTATCAATTTGACCGAGGTGCCAAATGAGCCGTTACGATCTAACGTTATTTGCCGATTACCATCAGTTCTACATTCAGGACGAAAACGTCGATGGCAAGCTCTCTGACGCTTGGTCCGACGAGGCAGTTGAACGTCATCTGGCGGTTGCGCCAGGCACTGTAGGAATCGGCACAGTTCGTAACCTTGACGTGCCCGTTACTATCGCCGTCTTGGAGAGGGAGCCGGCACTCGATGCCGACAAGTTCGATCAAGTCGTCGAGTGCTCCATCGTGGTGGAAAGCGGAACAATTGTCGTGGCAGGCTGCACAGATTATTTGCCTGATGCAACGCGGATCAAGATCCCTTCCGGTCCCTACCGCGTTCGCGTCAGCTTTGAAGGGCTCGAATCCGTATCAGCCGACGGGTTAGAGGGAAACGACCAGTACCACCTCCAGCTTTGGCCTGCTCCAGTGGGCGCAGTCGAAATACTGAAATAACGCACTTAACACTGCTTAACGTTATGTGGCAATGTCTGTTTCGGGTCGAAAGCCGTCAGTACGGAGATCACGCTGCCGTATCTGGAGTTCATTGCCGTTCAGTTCGCGACAGTGTAGCCTCCCGTTGCCGGCCGGCGCCGATGCGCCTCGCATGGATCGCCAACCAGCGTCTCGATCCTTCGTCCCTCTGCGATGCAAACTTTGCGCGCTCGCTGACCTCGTCGCTGCTGTAAGCAGCGACGATCGCATGGCGAAATAGTGTGCTTTCACATTTATTTGATCGCTTTGAAATAATACGATCGTACTTTTATCGGGTATAGTTGAAGGATTCGGAGACCACCCAACAAAGGAAGAACATGAGCGCTGATTACGTCGTCAATGGCAAGGTTGCAGTCATCACCTTGAACAATCCGCCGGTCAACGGCCTGGGCCTGTCGACCCGGCTCGCCGCTGTCGAAGCGGTCACCCGCGCGCAGACGGACGACGCCGTCGAGGCCATCGTGATCACCGGTGCCGGCAAGGCGTTTTCGGGCGGCGCCGACATCAAGGAATTCAATTCGCCGAAAGCGCTGACGGAACCGACCCTGCACAGCCTGATCAAGACGGTCGAGAATTCGGTGAAACCAACGGTTGCCGCAATTCACACTATCTGCATGGGCGGCGGCCTGGAGCTGGCGCTGGGTTGTAACTATCGGGTGGCGATGCCGGGCGCGCAGATCGCGCTGCCGGAAGTCAAACTCGGCCTGCTGCCGGGCGCCGGCGGCACCCAGCGGCTGCCGCGCCTGATCGGCCTGGAGCGCGCGCTCAACATGGTGGTGTCGGGCGCTTTTGTTCCATCCGAAAAATTCGCCGACACGGCCCTGTTCGACAAGCTGTTCGACAAGGATGCCGACCTGATCGCCGAGGCGGTCGCCTTCGCCACCGGCATCGCCGCCGTGCGTCCGCTGCCGAAAGTGCGCGATCGCAAGGTGGACTATCCGAACGCCGAAGCCTTTCTGCAGTTCTCGCGCAATACCGTCAAGGCCATGTCGGGGCCGTATCCGGCGCCGCTGGAATGCGTGGAAACCATCGCCGCATCGGTCACGCACAAATTCGACGATGGCCTGAAGTTCGAGCGCGAGCGCTTTTTGCACCTGGCGCAGACCAATGAATCAAAGGCCCTGCGCCACGCATTCTTCGCCGAGCGCAACGCCAGCAAGGTGCCGGATGTGCCAAGCGACACCCCGGTGCGCGCCATCAAGCAGGCAGCCATCATCGGCGCCGGCACCATGGGCGGCGGCATCGCCATGAACTTCGCCAATGCCGGCATCCCCGTCATCATGCTGGAAACCAGGCAAGAAGCGCTGGACAAGGGCCTGGCGACGATCCGCGAGAACTACGAAAACACGATGAAGAAGGGCAAGCTGACCCAGGAGAAATTCGACCAGCGCGTCGGCCTGATCACCGGCACCCTGAACTACGAGGACATCGGCCAGGCCGACATCGTCGTCGAGGCCGTGTTCGAAGAGATGGGCGTCAAGCAAGCCGTGTTCGAGAAGCTGGACCAGGTGATGAAGCCGGGCGCCATCCTCGCTTCCAACACCTCCACTCTCGACCTCGACCAGATCGCCAGCTTCACCAAGCGCCCGCAGGACGTAATCGGCACCCACTTCTTCAGCCCGGCCAACGTCATGAAGCTGCTGGAAATCGTGCGCGGCAAGGAAACCGGCAAGGATGTGCTGGCCACCGCGCTGGCGCTCTCGAAGAAACTGAAAAAGACCGGCGTGGTGTCGGGCGTCTGCGACGGCTTCATCGGCAACCGCATGATCGAGCAGTACAGCCGCCAGGCAGGATTTCTGCTGGAAGAGGGCTGCCTGCCGGAGCAGGTCGACAAGGCGGTGGAAAAATTCGGTTTCGCCATGGGTCCGTTCCGCATGGGCGATTTAGCCGGCAACGACATCGGCTGGGCCATCCGCAAGCGCCGCTACGTGGAAAAGCCATCGATTTCGTATTCGAAGACGGCCGACTTGCTGTGCGAAATGGGCCGGTATGGCCAGAAGACCGGTGCCGGCTGGTACGACTACAAGCCGGGCGACCGCAAGGCCTATCCGAACGCCGCGGTGAACGAAATGATCGTCAAGCACTCGGCAGACATCGGCGTCGAACGTCGCAAGATTTCGGACGAGGAAATTGTCGAACGGCTGGTGTACGCGCTGGTCAACGAAGGCGCGCACATCCTGGAAGAGGGCATTGCCATGCGCGCATCCGACATCGAGATGGTGTATCTGACCGGCTACGGCTTCCCCGTCTTCCGCGGCGGCCCGATGTTTTATGCGGACACGGTCGGCCTGTTCAACGTCAAGGCCGCAATTGAAAAATATGCGAAGGGGCGGCATGGCGATGCGTGGACGCCGGCGCCGCTGCTGGTCAAGCTGGTCAGCGAAGGCAAGCGCTTCAACGACTGATTTGGCTGGGCAGGCTGTTGGGCCTGTCCTCGGCTTGCAATGCCGATTGAAGCCAAAAGCTCGGGACAGGCTCGCGAGCCTGTCCCGATGCTAAGCGCGCCGCATGTCCGCCACGATCCGGGACGCATCCCTCGCCGGCGCCATCCCGAAGGCCCGCGCGTACTCCCGGCTGAACTGCGTCGGACTCTCATACCCCACCTCGAACGCCGCCGACGTCACGTTCTTGCCGCCGACCGTCAACAGGCTGCGCGCCCGCAGCAGCCGTATACTTTTCTGATATTGCAGCGGACTCATCGCCGTGACCGCCTTGAAGTGGCGGTGAAAAGCCGACACGCTCATGCTGGCCGTTTGCGCCAGCGTTTCCACCCGCAAGGGTTCGGCGAACTCGCGCCTGATCAAGTGAATGGCGCGGCTGACCCTGGCCATGGCGGTGTCGGGCGAAGCGATTTCACGCAGCATAGTGCCGTGCGGCCCCTGCAACACACGGAACAGGATTTCGCGCTCGTAGGCCGGCGCCAGAGCGGCGATCTCGGCCGGTTTGCACATCAGGCGCAGCATGCGCACCCACGCGTCCATCAATTCCTCCGTCACCGCCGCCACTGAGAACCCCGCTGGCGACGGTGAGCGTTCGGCAGTTTCAGGCAGGTCGGCCAGCAAGCCGGCGACAATGTGCGGGTCGACCGTCAAGGCCACCGCCAGGTAGGGTTCGCCCGTTTCCGCCGGCCACACGGTGCCAACAGCGGGCAGGTCGACCGACATCACAAAATAATTCGCCGGGCAATAGTGCAGCACCCGTTCGCCCACTGTCATCGACTTGCTGCCGGTGAGGATCAGGTTGACCATCGGTTCGTACACCGCCGCCAGTTCGTGCTGGGGAATGGCGCCTTGCACCATGGCCACGCGCGGGATGCCGGTCGGGGTTGGTCGGTTTTCGGCGTGCGCGGTGAGAGCGCGCAGTTCGGTCAGTTGTTGTTCCATGCCGCCATCTAATCGTAATCGCCGCCGGCGCGCAAGCGAAAAGCAGGAATGGGCAGGATCGCGCTTGCTACAGGCATGGTTGACATGCGCAGCTGTCCTAACATTCATTCAGACAATTTTGTCGGACAAAGAATGGACATCACCATGAGCATCATCCTGATCACCGGCGCCAGCCGAGGCATCGGCGCCAGCGCCGCCAGACATTGCGCCAGGCGGGGCATGGGCGTTATCGTTACCTACAACAGCCATCCGGGCGGTGCCGAAGAAGTCGTGCGCGCCATCCAGGCGGAAGGCGGCAAGGCGGCCGCACTCCGGCTCGATGTGAGCAATATCGCCTCGCTTGCCGCTTTCCGCGTCGAGCTTGCCGCGACGCTGCACACCATATGGAAACGCGACAGCCTCGACGGCCTCGTCAACAACGCCGGCTTCGGCGACTTCGCCGCTATCGAAGCCTTGACCGAAAGCCAATTCGACGCGCTGCTGGGCGTGCATTTGAAAGGGCCATTCTTTCTCACCCAAACATTGCTGCCTTTGCTCGCCGACGGCGCCGCCATCGTCAACATGACCAGCGCCACCACCCGCGTCGCCACCCCGGGCGCCGCGCCCTACGCAGCCTTCAAGGGCGGCCTGGAAGTGCTGACCCGCTACATGGCCAAGGAATTTGGCGCACGCAACATCCGCGCCAACGCGATCTCTCCCGGCGCCATCCGCACCGACATGACCAGCGGCGCCTTCGAGACGATGCCTGAATTCGAGACCATGCTGGCCGGCCAGACGGCGCTGGGCCGGATCGGCGCCGCCGACGATGTCGGTAAAGTCATCGCCAGCCTGCTTTCGAGCGACAATGGCTGGGTCAATGCGCAGACCATCGAGGTCGGCGGCGGGTACAACATCTGAGGAGTGCAGGCCATGCTGGATCACGTTTTCATTTCCGTCAGCGACATGGCCCGCTCGGTGGCCTTTTACACGGCGGTATTTGCCCCGCTTGGCATCGTCAACCGGGTCGATTACGACGGCAAGGACGGCCCGCCCGGCCATCCGGACCTGAAAGGTTTTGGCGCGCACGGCCGGATTTTCTTCTGGCTGCGCGAGGGGACAGTCGAGGGCAGGGCTGCCCACGTCGGCATTGTTGCCGGTAGCACGGCCGAAGTCGATGCGGCATACGCAGCGGCGATGGCGGCTGGCGCCACCGACAATGGCGCGCCCGGCGCTCGCCTGTATTACGACCCGCGCTATTATGCCGGCAGCTTTTTCGATCCGGACGGCTACAGCATCGAGATTGTCTACAAGAGCTGGCAGCATCCCTGAGCGACGCCGGCCAGGTCGATACACGCCATCGGGACGACGATCAAATATGCCGCTCCTTGGCATGCTTGATGCACTCAGCCGCACATTTTTCACACGCTTCCATGCACCTCCGGCAGTGCCCGTGCACCTCCGCATGGGGCGCGCAGGCGGCGGCGCAAGCGTGGCAGATGTGGGCGCAGATGGCGCAAAAGTCGCCGTGGTGGATGGAGCGGCGCGCCAGGGCGTTCATGGTCGCCGTGCAAATGTCGGCGCAATCGAGGTTGATCAGCGCGCACAGGCTGGTGGCGGCGCGGATGTCGGCGGCGGCGCAGGCCTGGCAGGCTTCGATGGCGTCCTTGCAGGCGGCGATGCTGGCGTCGATGTTGTGCAGTTCGGTGGCGATCATGGCGGTACTCCCGGGGGCGGCCTGAAGTAATCATATGCCTGTTTTCATGCCCGGCTGCGCCTGTTACACCACCGTTGAGAGAGCCCATCCATGGGCAAAAAAATGCCGCTATCGCTAGCGGCATTTTGAACGAACCGATCAGCAGCCTTGCGGCTGCAAGATACTCAAGAGACCATCAATCAGCCGCGTAGATATCGTTGTCCTTGGTCTCGCGCACGAACAGGCCGCCGATGACCACGGTGATCAGGGCGATGATGATCGGATACCACAGGCCATAATAAATATCGCCTTTGAACGCCACCATGGCGAACGAGATGGTGGGCAGCAAGCCGCCGAACCAGCCATTACCGATGTGGTAAGGCAGGGACATCGAGGTGTAGCGGATGCGGGTCGGGAACATCTCGACCAGCATGGCGGCCACCGGGCCATACACCATGGTGACGTATATCACCAGGATGAACAGGAACAACACCGTCATCGGCTTGTTGATCTGGGCCGGATCCGCCTTGGCCGGGTACCCAGCCCCTTTGACGGCGGCGCCGATATCGGTTTTCAAGGCCGCTTCCGATTTTTTACTGGCGGCGTCGAAGTTCAGGCCGGCAGTGTCCAGGGTAGCGTTGAAAGAATTGATCACCTTGTCGCCGACCTTGACGGTGGCGATGGTGCCGGCCGGGGCGTCTTGGCGCGTGTAGGCAACCGAAGCGCCGGTCAGCATGCCGGTGGCGATGTCGCAGGACGACGGGAATTTCTTGGTGCCGGTTGGATTGAACTGGAAGTTGCAGGTGGCCGGATCGGCGACCACGACGACCGGCGAGTTTTTCAGTGCTGTTTCCAGCGCCGGATTGGCGTAGTGGGTGATCTGGCCGAAGATCGGGAAATAGGTCAACGCTGCAATCAGGCAACCGCCCAGGATGATCCACTTGCGGCCGATTTTATCCGACAGGGTGCCGAAGAAAATGAAGAACGGGGTAGCCAGGGCCAGCGCGATGGCGATCATAATGTTGGCGGTCGGACCGTCGACTTTCAGGGTCTGGGTCAGGAAGAACAGGGCGTAGAACTGGCCCGTGTACCACACCACCGCCTGGCCCATGGTCAGGCCGATCAGGGCCAGCAGGACGATCTTGGCGTTGCGCGGCTGCAGAAAGGATTCGGTCAGCGGGGCTTTCGAGGTCTTGCCTTCCGCTTTCATCTTGGTGAAAGCAGGCGACTCGTTCATCGACAGGCGGATCCAGACGGACACGCCCAGCAGCAGCACGGAGACCAGGAAGGGCACGCGCCAGCCCCAGGCGCTGAAGGCCTCTTCGCCCATGGCCGAACGGGTGCCGAGAATCACCAGCAGCGACAGAAACAGGCCCATGGTCGCGGTGGTCTGGATCCACGAAGTGAACGCGCCACGCTTGCCTTCCGGCGCGTGTTCGGCGACGTAGGTGGCGGCGCCGCCATACTCGCCGCCCAGGGCCAGGCCCTGCAGCACGCGCAGCGAGACCAGGATGATGGGCGCGGCGATGCCGATCGAATCGTAGCCCGGCAGCAGGCCGACGATGAAGGTCGAGGCGCCCATGATGAGGATGGTGACCAGGAAGGTATATTTACGGCCGATCATGTCGCCCAGGCGGCCGAACACCAGCGCGCCGAACGGTCGAACGATGAAGCCGGCGGCGAAGGTCAGCAGCGCGAAAATGAAGGAAGTGGTCGGATCGCCCTTGAAAAACTGCTTGCCGATGATGGCGGCGAGCGAGCCGTACAGGTAAAAATCGTACCATTCGAAAACGGTGCCGAGGGAAGAGGCGAAAATCACCTTGCGCTCTTCCCGGGTCATGCCTGCGGACGATGCCACCTTGTGTCCGCCAGCGGTCATGCCTGGTGTAGTTGCCATAATGCTTGTCTCCGATAATGTTGTTTTGACTTCATTCGGCCGACCTTTACCATTTAGATAAGGGTTCCGCCGATTCGCAGTGTGAACCGCGAACCTTACGACAAGCTTGCACAGGATTTTTTAAAAGCGGCTGCAAATCAGACCCGAAAACAGCGCCATTTGTTCCGTAATTATTTTGCGAACGACCGTACTTAAATGTGCTATTCTCGTTCGAACAAATCAACTCATGGAGACAACAATGCTTGACGCCGTCATCGTATCGACCGCCCGCACGGGCCTGGCCAAATCGTGGAAGGGCGGGTTCAATATGACCCACGGCGCCACTTTGGGCGGCCATGTCCTGGCCGCGGCCATCGAGCGTGCCGGCATCGGCGCGGGCGAGGTGGAAGACGTCATCATCGGCTGCGCCAATCCCGAAGGCGCCACCGGCGCCAACATCGGTCGCCAGATCGCCTTACGCGCCGGCTGCCCCGTCACCGTGCCGGGCATGACGGTCAACCGTTTCTGCTCGTCCGGCTTGCAGACCATCGCCCTTGCGGCCCAGCGCATCATCGCCGGCGAAGGCGAGATTTTTGCCGCCGGCGGCGTCGAGTCGATCTCCTGCGTGCAGCAGGAAATGAACCGCCACATGCTGGCCGAAGTCTGGCTCAAGCAAAACAAGCCGGAACTGTACTGGCCCATGCTGCAGACGGCTGAAACCGTCGCCAAGCGCTACAACATCAGCCGCGAGCGCCAGGACGAATACGGCGTGCAGAGCCAGCAGCGGGCATCCGAAGCGCGCGCCAACGGCCGTTTCGACCGCGAGATCGTGCCGATGACCACCACCATGGGCGTGGCCGACAAGGCCAGCGGCATGCTGCTGACCAAAGAAGTGACGGTGTCGTCCGACGAGGGCATCCGCGAAGACACGACGCTCGAGGGCGTATCCAAGATCCGCTCGGCGGTGCCGGGCGGCGTCATTACCGCCGGCAATGCCAGCCAGTTCTCGGACGGCGCCTCGGTATCGATCCTGATGAGCGCCGATGTCGCCCGCGAGCGCGGCATCGCCCCGCTGGGCATCTTCCGCGGTTTTGCCGTGGCCGGCTGCGAGCCGGACGAGATGGGTATCGGCCCCGTGTTCGCCGTGCCGAAGCTGTTGAAAAAGGCCGGCTTGACGGTGGCCGACATTGGCCTGTGGGAGCTCAACGAAGCGTTCGCCGTGCAGGTGCTGTATTGCGCCGATACGCTGGGCATCCCGATGGACCGCCTGAACGTCAACGGCGGCGCCATCGCCGTCGGCCATCCTTACGGCGTGTCCGGCGCCCGCCTGGTCGGCCACGCGCTGATCGAGGGCAAGCGCCGCGGCGTCAAATATGTGGTGGTGACGATGTGCATCGGCGGCGGCCAGGGCGCGGCGGGCTTGTTCGAAGTCGTTTAAGCCCGCGCCGGCGCGGCGGCATTTGATTGGCCGCCGCGCGTCCCTTTACGACACTTCGGATTTTCCATGTCCTCGACCATACTCTCCCGCCGCGACCTCGATTTTCTCTTGTTCGACTGGCTCGATGTCGAAGCGCTGACGGGCCGCGCCCGCTTCGCCGACCACAGCCGCGAAACCTTCAGCGCCGCCATCGACACCGCCCAGCAGATCGCCACCGACCTGTTCGCGCCGCACAATAAACTGTCGGACAGCCAGGAACCCAGTTTCGACGGCCAGCGCGTCACCATCATCCCGCAAGTCAAAACGGCACTGGACACCTACAGCGCCGCCGGCCTGATGGCAGCTGGCCAGGATTACGAGCTGGACGGCATGCAACTCCCGTCGGTGGTCGAGAAGGCCGTGGCCGCCTGGTTCACCGCGGCGAATGTGGCGACCTCGGCCTACATCTTTCTGACCATCGCCAACGCCAATACCTTATTGAAAACCGGCACGCCGCGGCAGGTCGAACAATTTGTCAAGCCCATGTTCGCGGGGGAATTCTTCGGCACCATGTGCCTCTCGGAACCGCAGGCGGGATCGAGCCTGTCGGACATCACCACGCGCGCCGTGCCCGACCCGGTCGACGGTCCCGATGGCGAGCGCCAGTACCGGCTCACCGGCAACAAGATGTGGATTTCGGCGGGCGAGCACGAACTGGCCGGCAACATCGTTCACCTGGTGCTGGCGAAGATTCCCGGCCCCGACGGCAAATTGATACCCGGCACGCGCGGCATTTCCCTGTTCATCGTGCCCAAATTTCTGCTCGATGAAAGCGGCAAGCCCGGTGAGCGCAACGACGTGGTGCTGGCCGGCCTGAACCATAAAATGGGCAACCGCGGCACCACCAATTGCCTGCTCAACTTTGGCGAGGGCAAGTTCACACCGCAGGGCAAGCGCGGCGCCATCGGCTACCTGGTCGGCACCGTCCACCAGGGCCTGGCCAATATGTTCCACATGATGAACGAAGCGAGAATAGGCGTCGGCCTGGGCGCCGCCGTGCTGGGCGTCACCGGCTACCTGCACGCGCTCGACTACGCCCGCAACCGCCCGCAGGGCCGCCATCCGGCCGAAAAGGACCCGGCCCAGCCGCCCCTGAACATCATCCGCCACACCGACGTGCGGCGCATGCTGCTCGCCCAGAAAGCCTACGTCGAGGGAGCCCTGGGACTGGTGTTGTACTGCGCCCGCCTGGTCGACGAGCAGAACACGGCCGAAACGCCGGAAGCGCGCCGCCACGCCGGGCAATTGCTCGATTTCCTCACCCCGATCGCCAAATCCTGGCCCTCGCAATGGTGCGTGGAGGCCAACAGCCTGGCGATCCAGGTGCACGGCGGCTACGGCTACACGCGCGAATACAATGTCGAACAGTTTTACAGGGACAACCGCCTCAACCCCATCCACGAAGGCACCCACGGCATCCACGGCCTCGACCTGCTGGGCCGCAAGGTGACCATCCAGGACGGCGCCCTGTTCAAGGCGGTCGGGTCCGAGTTTGCCGCGACGGTGGCGAGCGTGCGGACCGATGCGGTGGCCGAATTGCTGCCTTACGCCGACCAGCTGGAAGCCGCCTGGCGGCAATTGTCTTTGGTGACCGCCACCCTGTACGGCACTGGCGACCTGAATAAAACGCTGGCCAACGCCAGCGTCTACCTGGAAGCAGCCGGCCACATCGTCGTCGCCTGGATCTGGCTGCAGCAAGCCCAGGTCGCCGCCCGCAAGCTGGGCACCGAATCGGTGGATCTCGATTTTTACCGGGGCAAGCTGCAGGCCTGTCGCTATTTTTATAACTGGGAACTGCCGAAAGTCGAGGCGCAGCTCAAGCTGCTCGCCAGCATCGATACCACCACCCTCGACATGCAGGACGCCTGGTTTTAAGTCCGCGTCGCAACACCAGGGACAGGCCCGCAGGGCCTATCCCCAGCTTTTCATCTGCCAACAATAATCGGAGACAAAATGCTCAAACACATCGTCATGTGGAAACTGAAAGACACTCCTGACCGCGCCGCCAACGCCGTCGAAATGAAACGCCGCCTCGACGAATGCGCAAATATCGTCCCCGGCATCCACAAATTCGAAGTCAGCCTGGCCCAGCCCGGCCTGGAAGCTACTTATGACGTCGTCCTGTATTCCGAATTCACCGACAAGGCGGCGCTCGACGCCTACGCCGCCCATCCCACGCACGAAGCAGTCAAACCCTTCATCGGCGCCATCCGCTCCGAGCGCCAATGCATGGATTACGAGGTATAACAATGCGCACATCAAAACAATTATTCGACCTCAGCGGTAAAACCGCCCTGATCACCGGCGGCTCGCGCGGCCTCGGCCTGCAGATGGCGGAAGCGCTGGGCGAGCAAGGCGCTCGCATCGTGCTCTCCTCCCGCAAGCAGTCCGAACTGGATGAAGCGGTGGCCCACCTGAAGCAGCTTGGCATCGAGGCGACCGCCTTTGCCGCCGACCTCGCCGATCCGGCCCAGATCCAGGCCCTGGCCGATGCCGCCATGCAAACGCTCGGCCAAATCGACATCCTTATCAACAACGCCGGCGCCACCTGGGGCGCGCCCGCCGAAGACCATCCGGTGGAAGCCTGGGACAAGGTGATGAACCTGAACGTGCGCAGCATTTTCCTGATGAGCCAGGCGGTCGCCAAGGCCTCGATGATTCCGCGCGGCTACGGACGCATCATCAACATCGCCTCGATCGCCGGCCTGGCCGGCAATCCGCCTGGCACCATGAAAACCATCGCCTACAACACCTCGAAGGGCGCCGTGATCAATTTTACGCGCACCCTGGCCGGTGAATGGGGCGCTTACGGCATCACGGTCAACGCCATCGCCCCCGGCTTTTTCCCTTCCAAAATGACCAGGGGCGTGCTGGCCACCATCGGCGAAGAAAAGCTTGCCGAAGGCGCGCCGCTGGGCCGCATCGGCGACGCCGAAGACATGAAAGGCGCTACCGTCCTGTTCGCATCCGACGCCGGCAAGCACATCACCGGCCAAACCCTGGCCATCGACGGCGGCGTCACCGCCGTCTGAGGAGAATAAAACAATGAAAAACTTCAGCGGTAAAGTGGCGGTGATCACCGGCGGCGCTAGCGGGCTGGGCAAGGAATTCGCCTTGCACGCGCATGGCCTGGGCATGAAACTGGTGCTGGCCGATGTGCAGGACGATGCCCTGGCGGCGACCCGCGCCGAACTGCAGGCGCTCGGCGCCGACGTCATCACGCAAATCTGCGACGTGCGCAAGGGCGAGCAAGTGCAGGCACTGGCCGACGCCACGATGGCGAAATTCGGCGCCGTCCACCTGGTGTTCAACAACGCCGGTGTCGGTTCGGGCGGCTTGATCTGGGAAAATTCGGTGGCCGACTGGGAGTGGGTGCTGGGCGTCAACCTGTGGGGCGTGATTCACGGCGTGCGCGTGTTCACCCCGCTGATGCTCGAGTGCGCCAAAAACGAAGCGGACTACCAGGGCCACATCGTCAACACCGCTTCGATGGCAGGATTATTGAACGCGCCGACCATGGGCGTCTACAACGTTTCCAAGCACGCCGTGGTCAGCTTGTCGGAAACCTTGTACCACGACCTGCAACTGGTCGATGCGCCGATCGGCTCCTCGGTGCTGTGCCCGTACTTCGTGCCGACCGGCATCTCGCAATCGCACCGCAACCGGCCCGAGGACGTCAAGATGGACGCGCGGCCCACCGCCAGCCAGATGGCGGCGCAGGCGATGACGGTCAAGGCGGTGGAATCGGGGAAAATCTCGGCGGCCGACGTCGCGCGGATCACCTTCGAGGCGATTGCCGCAAACCAGTTCTATATCTATTCGCACCCCGGTGCGCTGGGGCATGTGGGCAGCCGCATGGAGGATATCGTGCACGGGCGCAATCCGGCCGATCCGTACGAGGCGACGCCGCATATTCGGGATATGTTGCGGGCGAAGATGGGGCAGAACTAGTTTTCTGCGGCGTGAGGTAAAGCTGGGGTCAGGCTCTCGAGCCTGCCCCCCTCTTTAAAACTTCTTCTACTGCAACAACTTCTCATGCAACTCCGGCGGCGCATCCGCATACAGCGTGACGACGGTGGAAGTGCGCGTCCCATATCCCGGCGACTCGATACACACGGCCGACAAGGTCCGCTCCAGCCCGATATCGATCCCAGTATCCGGCAAGCGCATATCCGGCGCCCGCGTGGTGTCGGCCAACATCTCGAAGTAGGCGTCTTCGGGCGCGCCCTGGCACAGCAGGCTGGCGAATTGCGCCTTGGTGCGCAGCACTTTCGGCCACGGTGCGTCCAATAGGCCGTTGCTGATGCCGTAAATGCCCGGTTCCAGCGGCTGGCCGTTGCGCGGATCGGCGCCGGCGCGATTGGAGTACCAGTACAAGGCGTTGCGGTCGCCCAGCACCAGGTTGAAGCCATTGAACGCGTCGGCGGAGGCGGCGATCGAGGCGATGTAATCCGGCGCCGACATGCTGCCGGCCAGGTAATCGGCCACCAGCGCGCCCCGCGACGGTGCGTCTAGGCGCCGTTCGTTCGGACCGCGGATATTGGTCAGCGCGGCGAAGCGGGCGCCGGCCGCCTCGTCGGTAATCCCCATCCAGCTGCCGCCGCCTTTCAGATCCCGGCCGGCGAAAATTGCCGGGTGCTCCGGCCAGGACGCCGCCGGGGTGGTCGGGCGATCATAAAACTCGTCGCGGTTGGCGCAGGCCACCAGGGGCGCGCCGGGTACCACTTGCCAGGCGAAAACGATCAGGCACATGGGACGGCATCCATCGTTTCGAGTTCGACAAACACTTCGCTGTGACGGGGGCCGGCAATCAGGTCGCCAAGGCGCGCGGAAGCCACCGCTTCGTCGAGCGCCGCCATCAAAGCGGCGTCGACCTCGTCATACACTTCCATCCAGGTCTGACGGCCGTCGCCAGCTTCCGGCCGGCGCTTCAGCTCGCCCGCACCGAGGGCTGATTGCATGGCGCGCACGCGCGCCGCAAGAGCGGGCGCATCGGCATCCGCCACCTGGTAGTACACATAGACAGACTGCAAGGCACGCATGCTTACACTTCGATCGCGTCGAGCGGGTAGGGCATGGTGCGGAAGGCGAGGGCGGGGCCGTCGGCGCTGCCCAGATGCACCGCGGTGCCGTCCAGCACCGCCAGTTTCAGTTCGACCAGCACATCGACGCCATCGCCGTCACCATTCGCCGCCGCATTGACGATCATGCCGCAGGGTTGCCCGGGATCGTTCTCGGCGAACACTTCATCGCCTGCCTGCGCCGGCGCGGCGACGGTGGCCAGCGCGGTGCGCCGCTTGAGCTTGCCCAGATACTGGCTGCGGGCAACGATTTCCTGGCCCGGATAGCAGCCCTTCTTGAAATTCACGCCGCCCAGCAATTCGAAATTGACCATTTGCGGCACGAATTGTTCCTGGGTTTTCTGGGTGATGATGGGTACGCCGGCATGGATGGACGACAGCGCCCAGGCCTGGTCGCCGCCCAGGGTCAGGTGTTCGCGCAAGCCGTCGATGAGATCGCGAGCATGCTCCGGCGTGGTCAGCCACAGGAAGCGGGGCGCGTTGAACGCATCCGCGACGCGGATCACGCTGCCCTTGTCGGTATCGATCTTGCCGTACGGACCGCCCGGCATCGTGCCCAGCACGGCACGCAGTGCGCTTTCCGCGCCGGCGCCGCCCAGGCCCAGCGTGACCACGCCCGCGCCTGCATCTTCCAGTTTGGCCTTGGCGCGCATGACGAACATCGACAGGCGTTTCTGCAAGGCCGGCTGCAATTCGCGCGGCAACAGCAAATAAACGGATTCGGGCGAGCGCCACATCAGGAAGGTCGCTTGCAAGCGTCCTTTCGGCGAGCAATAACCGGCCAGGCGCGCTTCGCCCGTGCCCAGGTGTTCGACGTCCTGGGTCAGCTGGCTGTGCAGGAATGTGGCGGCATCCGCGCCGGACACGCCGATCAGCCCCAGGCTGTCGACCACCGCGACAAAGCCGGCCGCCAGCTGGGCGGCGTTCAAGGGGCCGGGGGCGCTTTGCCCGGGCGCGGTATCATCGTTGCCGATGGCCGCGCCGTTGGCAGCGCGGTAATCATTCCAGTGGTCCATAATTTCCTGATTACTTTCTATCTAAAGCATTATCATTACGGGTTCATTATAAAGATGTCGCGACAATTCCGCCGGGTACCGAAGAAAACCAAAAGATCACGCATGGGCTTCATAAAAAAATTCCTTATCACCGGCACCGTCGTCGCCGTCGCCGCCGTCGGCGCTTTCAGCTGGTGGGCCAAGCAGCCGATCACCACGGGCGAGCCTGTCATCCCGTTCACCGTGCTGGCCGGCAGCGGCGTCGGCGTCGCTTCGCAGCAGATGGTCGATGCCGGCGTGCCGGTCAACCCGCTGATGTTTTCCATCCTCGCGCGGGTGACGCAAAAAGCGGCGCGCATCAAGGCCGGCAGCTACGAGTTGAAACCGAATACTTCGCCGCGGCGCTTGCTCGACCAGCTGGTGCGCGGCGAATTTGCCCAGGAATCGCTGACCATCATCGAAGGCTGGACGTTCAAACAGATGCGGGCAGCAGTGCTTGCCAACAAGGGTTTGAAGCACGAAACGGCGGAGATGTCGGACGCCGAGCTGATGAGCAAGCTGTCGAGCGATTATAAAATTCCCGAAGGGCTGTTTTTTCCCGACACGTATCTGTTCGCCAAAGGCTCGCCCGACCTGCATATCTACAAGCAGGCGCACTCGGCCTTGATGGCGCACCTTGACACGGCCTGGAAGAAACGCGATCCGAGTTTGCCCTACGCCACGCCCTACCAGGCGCTGACCATGGCCTCGATCGTCGAAAAGGAAACCGGCCAGAAATCCGAGCGGGCCATGATCGCCGGCGTGTTCGTCAACCGCCTGAAGACGGGCATGCTGCTGCAGACCGATCCCACGGTGATCTACGGCATGGGCGCGAAATACGAGGGTAAGATCCGCAAGCGCGATCTGGAAACCGACACCCCGTACAATACCTATACGCGCAGCGGCTTGCCGCCGACGCCGATCGCCTTGCCGGGCCTGCAGTCGCTGGAAGCGGCCCTGTCGCCGGCCAAGACCGAGGCCCTGTATTTCGTCTCGCGCGGCGACGGCACCAGCAAGTTCTCGGATAACTTGAACGATCACAACAAAGCCGTCAATCAATTTCAGCGCTAGCCAAGCATGACAAACACGAATCAAACCGGCAAGTTCATCAGCTTCGAAGGCATCGACGGCGCCGGCAAATCCACCCACATCGGCTTCGTCGCCGATTTGCTGGCGGCGCACGGCAAGACCGTGGTGTGTTCGCGCGAACCGGGCGGCACACCGCTGGGCGAAGCGCTGCGCGATGTGCTGCTGCATCAGAAAATGCACCTGGAAACGGAAGCCCTCTTGATGTTCGCCAGCCGCCGCGAGCACCTGGCGCAAGTGATCGAACCGGCCCTGGCGCGCGGCGACTGGGTCATTTCCGACCGGTTTACGGATGCCAGTTTTGCCTACCAGGGCGGCGGCCGCGGCCTCGATCTTGCCAAGCTGGAAGCGTTGGAGGCCTGGGTCCATCCCCATCTGCAACCGGCCTTGACCTTGCTGTTCGACGTCCCGCTCGATGTCGCCCGCGCCCGCCTGGACGCCACCCGTACCCTGGACAAATTCGAGCAGGAGCAGCAAGACTTTTTTGCCAAGTGCCGGCAGGAATATCTGCGCCGCGCGGCGCAGTTTCCTGAGCGGATAGTCGTGGTGGATTCGACGCAAAGCATAGCATCGACCCGCGCCACACTGACGGCGATTGTTGAGAGACTACTTTAACTATTCGCCGTATGCTTTCCCAGAATTCACCTCATATAAGCATCTTAAGCCATTGAATTGAATGACAAATAGCACTATTTACCCATGGCACAGCGAGGCTTGGCAGCAACTTCAAGTATTACGTGAACGTTTGCCGCACGCCATTCTTTTCCATGGCGAAGAAGGCACGGGGAAGGCCGGCTTTATCGAAGCTTTCGCCCAATCGCTGCTATGCGAAAACGTCCAGCCGGACGGATTCGCCTGCGGCGCCTGCGCGTCCTGCGGCTGGTTTCAACAGCACAACCACCCCGATTACCGCAGGGTGCGGCCGGAAGCGCTGGAGGACGAGCCGTCCGCCGAAGGGGAAGACGGCGCGGTCGAAGACAAAAAAGCCAAGGCCAGCAAGACGCCATCCAAAGACATCAAGATCGAGCAGATCCGCCAGCTGGCGGACTTCATGAACATCTCCACCCACCGCCAGGGTTTGCGGGTGGTGGTGCTGTATCCAGCCGAGGCGCTCAACACGCCGGCCTCGAACGCCTTGCTGAAAACCCTGGAAGAGCCGCCGCCGGGCACCGTGTTCCTGCTGGCCTCGAACAGCCTGGACCGCTTGCTGCCGACCATCCTGTCGCGGTGCCGCAAGTTCGCGCTGCCTCTGCCGGATCATGCCGCCGCCCTTGGCTGGCTGAAGCAGCAGGGCTTGAACGAACTGGACGCCGAAAGCTGGCTGCGCGAGCAGGGTGGGGCGCCGCTGGCGGCGCTGGCGCAATCGGAAGCGGGCAACCGCGAAGAACTGGAGCTGCTGCTGAGCGTGCTGGCGCGTCCGAACGCCGAGATCGCCATGCGGCAAGCAGACAAATTGAGCAAAACGGCCTTGTCGACGCTCGTTTCTTGGCAGCAACGGTGGCTCTATGATGTGCTGTCCGTCAAAATGTCCGGGAAGATCCGATACTATCCCCGCCACCAGAAGGAACTTGCAGGCTTGGCCGCCACAGTGCACACTGCTAAATTGTTGCAAGCAATCAAGAATACCAATGAGCGGCGCGCAACGTCGGACCATCCGCTGTCGCCGAAACTGTTTGTCGAAGCGATGCTGCTTGATTACACTGCGCTTTGTGCATGACGTTGTACCTGAGGTAAGAGAGGAATCATGAGCGGCAATCCCACCGATCCGAGCGCACCAGCGGCCCCTCGGCCTTCGGTATTGTCGCTCGCCATCAAGGAGAAAGCGGCCCTGTACGCCGCCTACATGCCTTTCCTCAAGAACGGCGGCGTGTTCGTGCCGACCGCCAAACCCTATAAAATCGGCGACGAGATCTATCTGATCCTCGCCCTGATGGACGACCCCAACAAATACCCGATCGCCGGCAAGGTCGCCTGGATCACGCCGGCCGCCGCCAACAACAACAAGGCGCAGGGCATCGGCGTGCATTTCCCCGACGACGAAACGGGCCAGCGTGCCCGCCTGCGTATCGAAGAAATTCTCGGCGCCGCCCTGCGCTCTTCGCGCGCCACCCACACTCTTTAATCAGTTTTACATGTCAATACTGTCCTACACCCACCGTCTCGCCCTGCGTTCCGACCTGCCGACCATTGTCGACATCTACAATTCCACCATCGCCTCGCGCGAAGTGACGGCCGACACCGAGCCGGTCAGCGTGGCCTCCCGCGAACCCTGGTTCGACGCCCACGAACCCGAGCGGCGGCCCCTGTGGGTGATTCACGCCGCCGATGACAAGTCAGAAGAACCGGAAATCGTCGGCTGGATGTCCTACTCCAATTTCTACGGCCGCCCCGCCTACTCTGGCACGGCGGAAGTGTCGATCTACATCGCCGAAGCCTGGCGCGGCAAGGGCATCGGCAAATACTGCCTGCAGGAAGCGATCGACTTCGCCCCCAACATCGCCGTCCACACCCTGCTCGGCTTCATCTTCGGCCACAACGCCCCCAGCCTGGCCCTGTTCGAGAAATTCGGTTTTACCACCTGGGCCAACTTGCCAAGAGTGGCGAACCTGGACGGCATCGAGCGCGACCTGATCATCCTGGGCAAACGCGTCGACGCAACGAAGTAGTAGTATCATCATCAACAACGCAATTCCCCGAGGCGAAGACAGATTCGACTCGGGTTTGCGTCCCCCCAAAAAAGATCCGGCTCCGCCGGTCTTTTTTGCCTGACTGGCTACACGCCTGTAAGCCGGTTTCCCCTTGCCCTACTGACTAGTCCCAGACAAAAGTAGGGTTTCACTTTTGTCTGACATGTATATAGATTCGCACTGCCACATCAACTTCCCCAAGCTCGCAGCAAAGATGCCCGAGCTGCTTGCCAAAATGGAAGAAAACAAGGTCACCCACGCGCTGTGCGTCTCGGTCGACCTGCCGGATTTCCCGAGCGTGCTCGCCTTGGCCGAACAATATCCTCACATCTACGCCTCGGTCGGCACCCACCCAGATTACGAAGACACGCCGGAACCAACGGTCGAGCAGCTGGTCCAACTGGCTGACAACCCGAAAATCGTCGCCATCGGCGAAACGGGTCTCGATTATTACCGGCTGGAGGGCGATCTCGAATGGCAGCGCGAACGTTTCCGAACTCACATCAGAGCATCAAGAATCACCCGTAAGCCCTTGATTATTCACACAAGGGCAGCGAGCGCGGACACCATCCGCCTGATGCAGGAAGAAGGCGCCGGCACCGATGCGGGTGGCGTGGGCGGCGTCATGCACTGCTTTACCGAATCGCTGGAAGTGGCGGAAGCGGCCATCGCCATGGGTTTTTATATTTCGTTTTCCGGCATCGTGACCTTTAAAAGCGCCAAGGACTTGCAGGCTGTGGCCCGTGCGGTGCCGCTCGAGCGCATGCTGATCGAGACCGATTCGCCCTACCTGGCGCCGGTGCCGTTTCGCGGGCGCATGAATGAACCGGGCTATGTGCGCCATGTGGCAGAGTATATTTCGACCTTGAAAGACATTCCGCTGGAGCAGGTGGCGCGCCAGACAACTGACAATTTCTTCAATCTATTCAACATCGTACGGTGATTATCGCATGCAGACTATGAAGAAATTCGCGCTTGCCGTATTGATGGCGATCGCTGCGGCAAGCGCACTGGCCGCCGATCCGCCCGGCGTCAGCGAACTGACCAGTTACTTCCGCTCCGTGCAGGTGGACGACGTAAAAACGGTCGAGCGCATGATCGCCGGTCGCGTGGTCAATCCCAACCAGCCGGATCCCGGCAGCGGCGAGACCGGCCTCATTCTCGCGCTGCGCGAGGGATCGCAGCGCGTGGCCCAGTCCCTGATCGCCTTGCCCGGCATCGACCTGGAAGCGCGCGCGCCGAACGGCAACACGGCTCTGATGATGGCCTCCTATAAACGCAATTTGCCGGCGGTCGAAGCCCTGCTGGCCCACGGCGCCAAGGTCAACCAGCCGGGCTGGAACGCCTTGCACAACGCTGCCGCCAGCGGCGCCGACGACATTGCCGCCTTGCTGCTGGCAAATGGCGCGCGTATCAATGCCCGCGGCCCGGCCGGTACGACGGCATTGATGATGGCGGCGAAGGAAGGGCAGGAGTCGACCGCCGGCGTGCTGCTCGATGCCGGCGCCGATGCTTCGCTGGTCAACAGCGAAGGTTTGAACGCGGCGCAACTGGCCGAGCGGGCGGAAAAGCCGAGGATCGCTGCGGCGATCCGCCGGCACAAAAAATAGTTCATCGGTCGAAGTGGCAGGTAAAAGCGGCATTTCTCCTTGCATTAAAGCATCGAAAGGTTTTGGATAATGGATCACAGTCAAACACCTGAGGCCACCATGCTGAACGAACGCGAAATCGAATCCTGCTACCTGGGCCAGTTCATCCCGGTCCACTACCATCACAATATGCTGATGGACCAGAACCGCATGCACGGATTCAAGTCCGCGATCAACTATGCCGTCAAACCGGGCATGAAAGTGCTGGAACTGGGCGGCGGCACCGGCGTGCTGTCGTGGTTCGCGGCCGCCAAGGCCTCGAAGGTGTGGTGCGTCGAATTCAACCCGGACATGGTCAAGGAAGCCCGCAAGATGCTGGCGATGAATCCGAACGGCGAAAAGGTCGAGGTGGTGCACGCCGACGCCTTCGAATACCTGCCGCCGGAGCCGGTCGACGTCGTCATCTGCGAAATGATCCACGTGGCCATGCTGCGCGAAAAGCAGGTCGAGGTGATGGAGTCCTTCAAACGCCGCTACCTGGCCAAATTCGGCGGACCGCTGCCGATGTTCCTGCCGGAAGCGGTCATCATGGCCGTGCAGCCGTTGCAGCAGGAATATGATTTCGAAGGCTTTTATGCGCCCATCGTGCAATTTCAGGAGACCACGGTGATCCACCCCGGCACCGTCGAACTGGCCGCGCCCGCCGTCTACAGCGTGATGGATTTCAGCCAGCCGACCGATACCCAGGTGGCCTGGAACGGCCAGTTCCGCATCGAAAAAGCCGGCACCCTGAACGCCCTGCGTTTCATCACCAAGAACATCCTCGCGGTGGTGCCGGAAGAATCGAGCACCATCGACTGGCTGAATCATTACATGACCATGCCGCTGGCCAAACCGGTGCAGGTGCGTGCGGGCGACCTCATCGATGTCAGTTTCGCCTACCGCTGCGGCGGCTCGCTGCCCTCCCTGCAGGCGAACATGTTCGCCACCTTGACGGCCGACGCCGTCGCCACGGCCGGCCGCAGCCCCGCGTTTGCTTAACAGCCGCCATGGCGATGCCTTAAAATACGGGATTGAACCCTTTATTTTAAGCACCGCCATGGAAAATCTCGACCAGCGTTACCTCGTCCAGCAAAACAAGATCGCCGACGGCGATACCAGGCCGCCCGTGTTCGCCAAGGTCATGCGCGGCAAGGACGGCAAGTTCGAAGGTGTTTCCTTCATCAAGAACAAGGACAAGGCGACCGTCATGACGGTCGCCGAGGCGCAGGAAGCGATCGACTGGTCGCAGGCGAAAAAGCCCAACGCCAAAGAGTACAGCACCAAGATCATCTGCCTGGGCCAGTAAAACTTTCCCGTTTGTCCGTGAAATCCGCCCTTTGAGCTGCGCAATTGCCCGTTTATCGCACGCACTTTGCGTGGCCGTCGCCGCTGCCTTACTCTGAACCCATTCCAAACCTGATCGAGGGAGAGTGCGATGTTCGGTTTTCTGCTGTGGCTGCTGGTCCTGTTCCTGTGCTGGCCGTTGGCCTTGCTGGCCCTGGTGCTGTATCCGCTGTTCTGGCTGATCCTGCTGCCGTTCCGCCTGATCGGCATCACCGTGGATGCCGTGTTCGACCTGTTGCGGGCCATCGTCATGTTGCCGGCGCGCGTATTGCGGGGCGGCCAGGCGCGATAATCCTTTGTGCAGTAGCGAACTACGGTTTTTATGCTGTGCGTGTAAGATAAACCCTGACATCCGGCGCCACCCGGCGGGTCGGAATTTTATTAAGGATAAATTATGCGCTTGGACATTTACCGCAGAGCGGAACACGACGGCAAGTTCTCTTACCTGGCCGTCCCTGAAACCCGCAACATTCCCGAAGAAGCGACCAACACCGACTGGGAAGTGGAAGCCAAAGCGGTGGAAGTCGACGACAATGCCGAGCGGCTCGAGAACTATCACCTCGACCACGTCGCTGCGCAGATCGCTGAAAAAGGCTACGCTGTCACCGCCCTGCAAGAGCAGTAAGCGTTTTGGTTATGCCCCGGGCCGCCATTGCGGCCCGGCTGCTTTTCTCCCGCTTGAAATCCTGCTAGTCTGACAATCCCCGGCGCCGCGCCGCCGCAACATCAGACTCGACCATGACCACCAAAGCCGCTGTCCTCGACGCCGCCACCATTCAAGCCAACATCGACGCCAAGATCGCCTCCCTCGACGACTGGCGGGGCGCCACCCTCGCGCGCGTACGCAAACTCATCCGGCAAGCCGATCCCGCCATCGTCGAAGAGTGGAAATGGGACATTCCAGTGTGGTCGCACGAAGGCATCGTCTGCACGGGCGAGGTCTACAAGGCGGCCGTCAAGCTGACCTTTGCCCATGGCGCCAGCGTCGCCGACCCGGCCGGGCTGTTCAATGCCAGCCTGGAAGGCAATACCCGGCGGGCCATCGATCTGAAGCAGGGCGCCGAGATCGACGAGAGTGCGTTCAAGGCGCTGATTGTCGCTGCCGGCAAGTTCAACGAAGTTGCCGCGGCGGGACGTGCGGCAAAAAAGTCGAAAAAAACCTAGCTGCGCACGGTGGCTATTCTCTGATTGATTTTGATGTTATCCGCTTCGAGCCCCGGCACTTCGCCGTGCAGATCGAAGTCGAGCTTCGTCTCAGGCCGGAACAGCAGGCAATAGGTCGAGCCGCCGAAGTGGAATATGCCCAACTGTTCGCCCTTGGCCACGCGCTGACCTTCCTGCACGGTAATCTCGCAAGTCGACACTTCCGCCATGCCCACCGCCATGAAACACATCAAGCCGATGTTCGGGTGATCGGCCTGGATGTAAATCAGCGCCCGCGTGGCCAACTGAGTGATGTAGGCCATCGACTTGCGCGGCCCGCACTCGTCGAATCCTTCGGGCTGGGTGCCGGCATAGTATGTGCCGTCGATCACTTCGGTTTTGACGATCGTGCCGGCCACCGGGCTGTGCCAGCGGTGATAGCTGAACGAACTCAGAAACGCCTGGTACACTGTACCGCCTTCGAACAGGCGCGCGTTTTCCTCGTCCGCCAGCATGTGCCGTAGCGAGTATGGTTGCGCCTTGATCCAGAAGCGCTCATGCAATTGCACGCCTTCCATCAATTTATACGGCGCCGATTCGCAGGCGTTGACGATGACAGCGTCGTCATCTGGGGCGTCTACGGGCCGCTGCCCATCGCGGAAGCGGCGGGTAAAGAAATTGTCCCATGACGTAAAACCGCGGTAGGGCAGGGCGGAATCGCAAGCGAATTCCTCGTCGAAATGGGGCATGTGCCGCATCGCATCCTCGCCGAACCAGCCTGTTCTCGGATGCTCGCTGAGAGCGGGAAGGGAGGCGGCCGTCTGCAAAAACGCGCCCCATTGGCTGAGAATGCGTTTCAGGAAGCTATTGACCTGGGGATTGAGAAAGAAGGCATGGCCGCCACTGGTCGCCATCGACCAGGCGACCATGGCATTGATCGGCAGGCCGGTCAAACCGGTCTGGTTGAACCAGGGCGGCGTCGTCAGTACGACATGGATCTTGCACAGCAGCTGCCCAAAATTGCGCAGCTGCGGGTGGCCGGTGGGATCGCAATCGTAGGGCGCGTGGCGTGGTACCTGGTCGAACATCTGGTGTGCGAGGGCGAACAGGGCGGGGTCTTGCTCGACACATGCGCCGAACTCGCGCAGCAAAGGATGCAGTGCCTCGACGGCTGCCCCCTCGATACCGAGCTGGTCCATCCATGCGGCGAATCCGCTTTGATCGCTGGGCAGCCATTCGGCAACGCAGTACGGCGGGGTGTCGGTAGACGGATTTTTCACTGGGCGCTTCTCGCGTGAGGTGGGACGATGCAAGCCATGGATGGCCAAAACAACCGATAATAGCGGCTTATTCATTCAAGCACCGGTCTGGAACACTCTCATGGAAATTAAAGTCAACTTTCTCGACAAGCTGCGCCTCGAAGCCAAGTTCGATGATTTCACGGTCATCGCGGACCAGCCCATCCGCTACAAGGGCGACGGCTCGGCACCGGGTCCGTTCGACTATTTCCTGGCATCGTCCGCCCTGTGCGCCGCGTATTTCGTGAAGTTGTACTGCGACACCCGCAACATCCCCACCGAACACATCCGCCTGTCGCAAAACAATATCGTCGACCCTGAGAACCGCTACCAGCAGATTTTCAAGATCCAGGTCGAACTGCCGGCCGACATTTCCGACAAGGACCGCCAGGGCATCTTGCGCTCGATCGATCGTTGCACCGTCAAAAAAGTAGTGCAGGAAGGTCCCGAATTCATCATCGAGGAAGTTGCCAACCTGGACGCCGACGCCCAGGCCCTGCTGATCGCCACGCCGGACACTGCGGCCCGCACCTACATCCTGGGCAAGGACTTGCCGCTGGAGCAGACCATCGCCAATATGTCCGGCGTGCTCGCCGACCTCGGCATCAAGATCGAGATCGCTTCCTGGCGCAACATCATCCCCAACGTCTGGTCGCTGCATATCCGCGACGCCCATTCGCCCATGTGCTTTACCAACGGCAAGGGCGCGACCAAGGAAAGCGCTCTGGCCTCGGCGCTGGGCGAGTATATCGAGCGCATCAGCTGCAATCACTTTTATGCGGGCGAATTCTGGGGCGAAGACATCGCCAATGCGGCCTTCGTGCATTATCCGGACGAGCGCTGGTTCAAACCGGGCCGCAAGGACGCGCTGCCGAAAGAGATCCTGGACAAATACAGCCTGGACATCTACAACCCGGACGGCGAACTGCGCGGCTCCCACCTGATCGATACCAACTCCGGCAACGCCGAACGCGGCATCTGCTCGCTGCCGTACACCCGCCGCTCGGATGGCGAGACCGTGTATTTCCCCGTCAATCTGATCGAAAACCTGTTCGTCAGCAATGGCATGAGCGCCGGCAACACTCTGGCCGAAGCGCAGGTGCAGTGTTTATCCGAGATTTTCGAAAGGGCGGTCAAACGCGAAATCCTGGAGGGCGAACTGGCATTGCCGGACGTGCCGCAAGAAGTGCTGGCGCGCTTTCCCGGCGTCCTTGCCGGCATCGCCGCGCTGGAAGAGCAGGGCTTTCCGGTGCTGGTGAAAGATGCATCGATGGGCGGCCTGTACCCGGTGATGTGCGTCACCCTGATGAACCCGAGAACCGGCGGCGTGTTCGCCTCCTTCGGCGCCCACCCGAGCCTGGAAGTCGCGCTGGAACGCAGCCTGACCGAATTGTTGCAGGGCCGCAGCTTCGAGGGCTTGAATGACCTGCCGCCGCCGACCTTCGTCAGCCACGCCGTGACCGAACCGAACAACTTCGTCGAGCACTTCATCGACTCGAGCGGCATCGTTTCCTGGCGCTTTTTCAGCGCCAAGGCCGATTTCGAGTTCGTCGACTGGGATTTCTCGGGCAAGGGCGACAACTCCAACGAGCAGGAAGCGACAGCGTTGTTCGGCATCCTCGAAGACATGGGCAAGGAAGTGTATACCGCCGTCTACGACCAGCTTGGCGCCACCGCTTGCCGCATTCTGGTGCCGGGATATTCGGAAATCTATCCCGTCGAAGACCTGGTCTGGGACAACACGAACAAAGCGCTGCTGTTCCGCCAGGACATTCTGAATCTGCACAAGCTGGACAGCGATGCACTCGAAGCACTGCTCGAACGCCTGGAAGAAAGCGAACTCGATGAATACGGCGACATCGCTACCTTGATCGGTATCGAATTCGACGAAAACACCGTTTGGGGCCAGCTGACCGTGCTCGAATTGAAACTGCTGATTCAACTCGCCCTGGAAAATTTCGAAGAAGCACAGGACTTGGTGGAAGCATTTTTACAATACAACGACAACACGGTCGAGCGCCGCCTGTTTTACCGGGCCTTGAACGCCGTGCTGTCGGTCGAACTCGATGACGAGATGGCGTTGAGCGATTACGAAGTCAATTTCCGCCGCATGTATGGCAATGAGCGCATGGACGCCGTGATTGGCTCGGTCGATGGCAATGTGCGGTTTTATGGCTTGACGCCGACCAGCATGAAGCTGGAGGGATTAGAAAGGCATCAGCGCAAGATCGACAGCTACAAGAAATTGCACGCGGCACGGGCGAAGGCAGCTTTCTGAAAGGCGACGATGGCCAGGTGCGGCGCAAGACCCGCCGCGCCGCGATTCCACCGAAACGTAACTCCGCAATCTTGGTACATCCGGCGGTGCGTTGCGCTGGTTGTCACCATAGAAATTTCGAATTAGTCTTTTCACAGTTGCGCTCCTGATTCGCCGGTTCTGTTGAGTTTTTACTTGGGGGTTACGTAACACGACATTAAGTGCACTCGCTCACTTAAGGCTAAGGGGGGCGCCTAAACGGGATAAAAGGCGGCACCAAAAACGCGAGTTGCCGCCCGACCAAAATTGGCGTAGGGAAAGACTCGTAGAGGAGGCTATATAATCGTCTTAAATTTCACAATCGACCTACGTATCTTTGAGAAAATTGATCATCCACCAGCCCGCTTAACTAAGTCGCGAAAGAATTCCAGGCTATCTGACTGGACCTGCAGCGGCTTTGCTTTTTGTACATCATCGAATGAATCAATTTCGAGGTCTTTAAGTTGAAAATAGGCATATGTGTAAGCGCCTTTCTGCGAACCAGGCTTAATCACGTATTTCACGAGCCGGTTGTTGCCTGCCTGTGCTGCGAGGCGAGTTAGATGCTCGCTCGCCTTGTCGAGGTTGGGATGAACAAACAGATATGCGTCTGGTACGACTTTGCTGATAGCTTTGAACTCTGGATCAGGTAGAAAGTCTTTTCGTTGACCTTTGATTCGCATATTGCAACGCTTGCATGAAACGCTTAGATTCCAGATGTCGAACATCTGGTCGCGATACCTCTCTTTCGGAAGCACATGCTCCGTGTCGATCACCATCTTGAATTCACCGTACTGGTCCCTCTGACAATAACAGCACAGTTCTTTTTGGCGGGCAGAATGATATGCGAATATTTTACGTTTTACCGGGTGGATACATTCCACGTCCCATGGCTTTTCTTCCAGGTATGCTTGAGCAATTAAATTGCTCTCCTCGTCCGTGTATACGAAATCTAAAACTAAGCCGGCCATCAACCCACCTGTTTGAGCGAGTTGAGCACGGAGCGACCGAGTTCCCGCACATTTTTTAGGAATGCGCGTTGGGTAGGATCGTAGGAGCGACTCTCAAACTCATCAATCCGGTTACTAAATTCGTCCTCGGTAAGAGTGCGCCGATTCAGGTCGTCGAGCAATTTGGCGACCATCTCGCTAAGGAAGTGATTCGAAGGCGAGAGCGTTCCGAAATTTTCGAATAAGGTTTCTTCGATACTATTGGTTGTTTGCATCGGGAATAGCTGAGATCCTCGTACTTCTAAAATCTGAACCGGAAGTTCATGACTTTGTGCGCCGCTGACAATTACAGGCGAATGCGTTGCAATAACAATTTGAGGACTGTAGAGGTAAAACATGTCCAAAAGACGCACACAGTATTCATGTTGCCAGCGCGGATGAAGGCTGTTTTCAGGCTCATCGATTAGCACCAGGGAGTGTCGTTCAATATTAGATGCAATGAACGCGTAGGTGGCGAGCAACGTCGATTCGCCGGAGCTCGCCTGATCCAATGGAAGAACGATGTCATTCTTTTTCAGGTGAAAATCGAGAAATACCGGCATGTCACGTGCTCTGCCAAATTCTTGCCAGAGCGCATCAAGAAAATTTAACGTCGACATTCCAAAGCCTTCGCTACCAGGGAGCCATATAATTCCCTCAGGCTGCCTTTTAAGCTCGCGGTCCAGATACTCTATAAGTCCATTTCGTTCGAATGCTTTACGTCCAAAGCCGCCAAAGATCCGCGATAGCGGCATTATCGATACACCAATCTGGCTTGAAAACCCTAAATAGAACAGCACCTTGCAGATCCGTTCCAAATTTTGCTCGCGAGTTTTTGGTTCGGACACTAGCGCCTGTTGAAGGGAACGCCGAGGAAGCTTGTGACGAAAATTTCCCGCCAATTGGCTATAAGTCCCTCGAGACCGGGGAAACCGATCGTAAATATGTTTGAAATCGGGAGCACTGGCTGGTTTCGCTCGCGAGCCTGCTTTTCCAGTTCGACCAAATTCCGGCTTTTCCCACAGCCATTTTCACCGACTAGGAAAGTAATACCATGGGAGTGGGGGTCAAGCATGGTCAATCCAACTTCAAAGGGTTGCATATGAGCTCGCAAAAAAATTTATCTCATCGTATTTTGGGGGAAAAGATTGCTGATAGCAACTGAAAATATTAAATGACTAATGTATCATTGGAGCATGATTCAAGATCACACATTCGGAACTTTTCCAGGCGCTTTACCCGGCGTCAAGTCGTACGTTTAATGAGGAATGGGTAGCCGAGCGCCTGGACTCGGCGGCCGAAGCGCAAGGTTTAAACGTGCATAGTGAGGAAGCTGACAGTCTCGCTGCGTATCACCACTACGTCTGTATCAGCGTGGGCGACGATTGAGTCAATACTGTGCGATATTTCGCTAGCCGACGTTTTAACCAAGATTCGTGGTCCGTTAAGCAACCACATCAGGGGGCAATGATGAACTGCTGTGCATATCCGAAATATTCGTGATGCGGTCTCCGAACAACGTCCCAACGCTTGCTGTAATTAGGCGGCCGCAGTCGTTGATCGGCATGTGTCATGACAAGGCGGCGCTTCGCGCGGGACATTCCAACGAAGAATACGCAACGTTCGTCTGCTGCACTGCCAAAAAATACTTCTTGTTCGACGGCTAGCATAATGACAGAATCGAATTCCAAGCCCTTGCTTTTGTGAATGGTGAGTATGCGCACCGCTTGATCATCGGAAAATCGCCTTAAAACCTCAGGCAGCTCAGGTTCGGTCTTAAGCAGTTCCTCAATACGCGTCTTGGTCTGAGCAATGAGCTCCTTCAAACGAGAACGTGTCTCATAATCCGGAGAAAGGGCGACCAGCGACTCGACGCCCAGCATCTTGAGGAAAGCAGTAGCAAAGTTCCACCACCCGGCATATGGATAGTCGACGAGATCCGCGATCGCGACCTCCTTGCGCTGCGCCTTAACGAAGCGATGGAAGGCCCGGCGTTTAGCGGACTGCGCCTCCTCATCGTCGTATGGCATCAATTGATCCGACAATCGAATCCAAGCCTTTGGTTCTCGATTGCCGTACAGGCAGGATAAATAGTCAACAATCAAGCGGGCGATCGGTTCGGATGAAAGGTCTTGAAGCGCCGCCTCGTTGCGATAGGGTATCCCACGCCGCGCCAACGCATCCATCAACTCGTACGCGTACTGATCCACCATTTTTGCGACTAACACAGCCACTTCGGAGAATGGGACTTGTTCTACACGCGTCCAATGCGTAATCATATCTCCGAGGGATTCCGCTTCCTGTCGGGTATCGCTAAAGCGCCGAACAATGACCTCACCACCGTCTCCAGCTAGCTGTTCAGCCGGCATAGCGGAGGCAGCATCCATTACCCGAATAATTTCATTTTGCATCCGCAGGAGCTTAGGCAGAGAACGAAAGTTGCGGTACATGTTGAGCGGTACTGCCGCGAAGTCATGCACGAACAACTGGAAAATTCCTTCCAATGCACCAGCCCAGCCCATAATTTTTTGCTTGACGTCACCAACCGCTGTCAATCGGATCGTGGCCCCCTCAAACGCAACCTTAATTAACTCATATTGACGGCCAGTACAGTCCTGGAATTCGTCCAGAAACACGTCTGTATAGGATTGACGGACTGCGTTGCGGGCGACTTTTGATTGCCGAAGAATTTTAATGGCAAGTGGGACCAGGTCGTCGAACGCAATCTGTCCGCGACCGTCGCGTACAGCACCGATCTGGTAGCCAGCGTCTAGAGCATCATTGCCCGTCAGTACCGGGCGAAATCGGTCAATTATCCGTTTTGCAAATGCGTGAAAAGTAAAACTGTCAAATCGACTGCCCAGTGCCATTCCGCAGCGACGTCTTACGCGCTCCTTCAAGTTTGCACTGGCGTCGACTTTGAACGATATTGCCAGGATGCGTCTTGGGTAGCGGCATTGCGCGGTGCGGAGAAGGAAGTCCGCCCGTTGCGCGAGCATTTCAGTCTTGCCCGCGCCTGGCCCTGCTGTCAATGCTAAGTTGCGGTGACACTCTTTGGCGGCACGAAGCGCGTTAGGTTCAAGCATCAGGCCATCGGCCGGTTGCCACGCATCACATGCGATCACTCTGGCAACTCCTCAAGCCGCTTGATCACGGCATCGGCCAACCGCTCAAGCGACGAGGGCATATCTTCCAAGATTTCTTTATCACTAATATGCGCGAGCGCCTCGATATGTGCTGCGGGTTTGCTGCCGACCTTGAATAATGAATGGTATGTCCCGAACATCTCAAGCATCTCCGTTGAGTATTGCGTTGAGTCGTGGTGGCCCTTGCCGAGGACCGCTTGAATCGTACCGACGTCTGGGCGCTCGAGAGCGACTGCGTACTTGCGCGGGAAGGCCATGAGTAGGGCAAAGTCCAGATCCATCGGATAGGAGAAAAAAATTCCACTGGTCTCCAAGTATTTAAGGTAGCCAGGATAGCCGGCTACCTTATACTCGTCATTGTTCCATTCGGGAATGTTATGATCGTGAGGCAGCTGTTTCGCCGGTTCATGCTTCATTAGTTCATTGTTTACATATTTGATGCGCCCCCAGCCGCCCTGATAGCGCGCAGTATCCAGATCGAGAAGTGTGAGATATGGGATTTGCAGTTCCGAAAGCAGGCGCCAGAAATGGTTGACGTGTCTGCCACCCAGCGGGGCGATCGTCACCGCCGACTCATCAACGGGAGCGCCTTTTGCGCGCAGGATTTTTGGTAACACGATTTCCTCACTGTCGCCTTCACCAAGCACCACAAGCCTCGAAAAATATATTTCTGGGAAGGCCTGAACTGCTTCCCTAACGAATTTGTGCGCCTCGTCCGTTGACGCAGGCAAGCGAATCGACTTTACCCGCGTGATGCGGGCATCGCTCAAGCGTAGATACCGAATATTTTCAGGCGACACACGCCTTAGCATTGACGGTGCATGCGTTGCGATGATGGCTTGCGCGTCCTTCACATCAACCATTTGCGTCAGCGTGTTCACGATCCTCCCGAGGAAATGAGGAGAGAGGCTATTTTCGGGTTCCTCGATGGCGATCAAGGTAAACACAGGCGGCCGTAGCTTTTCTGGATCAAACGTGGTGTCTTCACCGGCAAGTACAGCACGTCCGATGGCATGCGACGAAACCACTAACGACAAATACAACATAGACTTCTGGCCATCGCTAAGCCGGGAAAAATCAGCCAGATTTCCATCGTGTGCCGGCGCGAAGGAGATAGATAGGTGGCGCAGCAACGCTTCCACCTCGGATGCGGCGAAGGTGATCTTGGGATCAGTAAAATACGCCCCCTTGTGCAACGCACCCCACGCGGCGCTCAAACATCCACTGAATGCGCTAACGGATGGATTGCCGGCGAGGCTATCGGTAATTTGGTCCGTCAGAGCCTTGATTTCGGCGCGCTCCTTGTCCCAATTAACGGCGCGCAGCAGTCGCCCCAGCAGGGCATTAGCTCCGTAAGCGATGTGGTCAGCGGGATCGCGGCGCGCAGGCAGATAGTGGACGTGAATTTCGCTGCGTTCCGCCCTGGGCACAATCGCAGTACTAAGAATTGTGCCGTCATCTTTCACATCCAAAACGTACACTAGCGACTCCTCGATCTCACCGTCATCCGATAGAGTTGCGTCCAACCTGAACCGGACCCGAACAAGGCCGTCCGCCTCGTCGAGGCGCATGTGTGCGAAATTGGGAGCCACAGTAGTGTTGTCGTAATCATCGTCAAGTTCGGGAAACACGAAGTCGACTTCGATCCAAAGTTTGCGCTCGGCCGGCACCGCTTTTTCGTCGTGCGGCACATGGAAATCCGACTTCCTAACCCGTCGTAGCGACGGATCGAGTGCGAAGAGTCGGGATAGGGCCTCCAACACGGCGGTTTTGCCAGAACCGTTCGGTCCGATAAGGTAGGTTATCGCTTCCAGGGTAAATCTGGTCGGGTCACTTCCGAATGACTGAAAGTTCGAAAGACAAATGCTCTGGAGATTCATAGGGTTTCGTATTCCTAATCGCAAAGGTTGACGTGAGCAGTTGTCCTCACAGCTAGTACAGTACTTGATCACAATACAATGAAATTGTAAAGAAGATAATTGTCCCTGCCATTCTGATCGTAAATTTATCTCGCAACGGTTCACTTCTAGAAATGCCGGCAGCGACTTTGGCGCAAGAGGAGCGCAAGCGCCAACAAGATCAATCACAGAGAACAACGTACACATCAGTGGGAACCATCTGATTGCGGCCGTGGGGCAGTAAATGAGGTGAATTCCCCAAACTCGTGTAAACTGCGGCGTCACTAGGAACGGATCATGAGCATTTTTACCATTGGCTATGAAGGCCTCAACATTGATGAATTTCTACAATTGCTGAGGTTGGGCGGGATTGATACGGTTGTTGATATTCGCGAACTTCCACTTTCCCGTAAGCGGGGATTTTCTAAGAACGGGTTACGCGAAATGCTAGAAGCCAATGGATTTGGCTATCGGCACATCGTCGCACTAGGCTGCCCGAAGCCGATTCGGGACCAATATCGGCAAGACGGTGATTGGAATCGGTACAAAAAAGATTTCAAGCGCTACCTAGCGAAACAGGCAAACGTGGTCTCCGAACTGTCAAATATGGCAGAGGGACAGGATTGTGCTTTGCTTTGTTTCGAAGCCGACTATCAGATGTGCCACCGCTCGATGGTCGCGGCTGCTGTGCGCCAAATCAGCGGACTTGAAGTCGAACACTTGACAGTGACGGCGCCTTAGAACAGGGATGACTGCGAAGCGCCAGCTTGTGCCTGTCTAGGCGGATAGAACAAGCTGATGATCAGCCATTGGTGCTGGAAACGGTGGATGTTCCCCATCATAAACATCAGGTCCTTTTTAGAAAATTCATCTTCCAGTTTCGCCCTGAAGGGCAATTCCCAACCGGCACCATGCAACCTGCGGCAGTTCCGATACAACATTCCGACCTCCCAGTCCACAATTTTTTGCTTGTATGCGCGTTCCCCGTCAGGCGTTTCGCAGATGTAATGGTAGTTAAAGTCGAAAGGTAGTTTTTGAAGCAGTCTTAGCTGCTGGCGTTGTTGATCCGCAGAAAAAAGATCGCCTTGAGTCTGTTGCCGCACCAACTTCGCCATTTCCTCATCAGTCCATTCGGGATTGTCGACCGGCGTAATCTCCATTTTCAACAAGCGTTTTGGGCGCAGCAGGCCCAAGCTAATCCCGTGTTGTTGGCGAGACTCGTCCAAGGCCTGAAAGTCAGAAAACGTTGGAACTTGCTCCCACCATTGGCGACGCGGGCTCCATCCTTTGACTGAAGGCAGGGTATCGCCTACAGCAATTGTATCCACATAGATTTTGTGGCTCTCCGGTCGATGATCCCCCGGAGATTTTTCAATACGCACATCAATCCATTGCCATTTCTGGAATTGCTGCCCCTCTGCGACCATTCGAAATGGAACTGGATACAAACGGCGCATTTCCCCTTGCTCGTTTATACCCGCAACACAGGAAGTCTCGGTGTGCCTAACGCTGGGCGACGGGTAAGTCTTCGCAAGAATTAGAATACGTTCGATTTTGCTTGCCATCTCGCCCACCGGTTAGTCGCCAGGAAATTGGTCTTGCTGATTTCCGCATCATAATGCTTTTGGGCTTCATAGTGTCAAACTTCCGCCTTAAACTAATGTATTTTAGTTTTGGGATGAACGTTTCTGGGGATTTATCAAAATCGCTGTTTCAAGTGCGCCGCGCCGTCCCTTGCAAAATTTCGAATTTGCCCTACCACCGGATTCGAAGCAACCGTCTGAAGTACTAACCATCGAGCGCTCCAATCCTTGGAAGGCGAAGGGTGTCTCAGCAATTTGTTGATCTAGCGCTGCCTCCTTGCCTGCTAGCACCAACCGTCAAGAATCTTGGAAATCCCGGTGTGGTATCTGAAAAACCAGGAGGGCAGGGCGCTCACCAGTGCCGGCGAGGCAATCGCCAGCGTGGCGCCCTACGTCGATCCGACCAGCGACTAGAACATCGTCTATACCAGCGTCAACAGCCTGTTGCACCTGATGGGCGGCACTGGCTCGCTAGGCACGATGGCCTATGACTACGTGCATAAAACCGACATCGCACCCGATGGGACGATGCCGAATTACACCAAGGCGCAGCAAGACGCCGACTACCAAGCAATGCTCCGACTCCAAGACCGCTACCGCGGTATATAACTTGAAAGGATTTATAAGATTATGAAACGTCTCTTTGAACCATCATCCCTGGGGCGGCATCGGCGCGATTGCGCTCGGCCTGAAAATGGTACTGCCGCCGCCGTCGATGTTGCAGTTGACGGCTTGGCCGTCGCGCTCCGTGAACACAAAGCCCGAAAGGATAGAGACGCCATGACCAAAAAACGCACGCCGCCGCGCAAGTCGAACGGCCAGTTCCGCAAGCGCAAGACGTAAAAAAAACGCCCACCAAACAATCGGGCGGTTTGCTAAAATGAAACATTTTTGGAGGAATTTATGCGTCTTGCTTTAGCTATCCTGTTTGCAGCGGTCACGGCGGGCGCTGGCGCCCAAGAGCCAGGCGGATTCAGCTGGAAATGTCAGCCGACTGGTAGAAACAGTATGCAGTGCGTGATAAAAAACACTAGTGCCAATCGCGGCGAGATTTGCATGCAAGTTGCAAAAGTATGCAAAGGCGGCGACCATTTGGCAAATTTGTGCAGTGAGCCAATGAACCCAGGTGAGGTGACGACAAGAGTAATTCCGTCATTCGAGCCAAAGGTAAAGTTCTTGGAAACGTGCATGGGCATAGAGTACAGAGATAAGCAAATTGTTAGGCAGTAGAGACGCGCAATTGCAGCTCCCGTAGGTGTGACAGCCGAGGTGTCGATCAGAGGCGGCGGCGCCGGCTTGAACCTGGCGCCGGCATCGATCAGTTCGCCGGCTGGACCGGCGATGTTGAGGCGGGTCGTTACCGAGCGCCCGGTCATCCGGTAGACCATTGCATCGTTTTCCATTTTCTGTAGCCGCATTATCTCTGGCGCCCACCGCGGAACCTTGGATTTGCCGGCCAACCAATCCTTGACCGACCGTTCGGAGCGATTGAGGGCTTTCGTCAGCGCGGGGACGGTTCCGTACCAAAGCGCGTAGTGCTGCATTACCGTGGGGTGCCGTAGCGTCGATTCGGGTAGCTCATTGTGTTGAATTCCCGTAAAAAAGCCGGCCATGATAGGCCGGCGTGTTTCGGATCAATCCTGTGAGCAGAGAGCGTTTTTTGAACGTTGAAAGAATTAAACCTTAACTCACAAGAAATTCAAACTTCGCATAATTTATATTATGTAAAATAACAGTTGGACGTTGGACCGTGGTAACCTCTTTCTTCGTCTTCTGCTGCTCCGGTTGTACGATGCATCGTTGCCATTCCTTCGCTACTGATTCGTCGCGGCTCGCTGCGCCGCGCATCGACATGCGCGAGTTCATCCAGCACCCGCTCAATGGCGTGCTTACCTGGACTCGCGGACCATACGACGCCTTGCCGATCCTTCACCCTCGAGGAACCCGGTTTTGGAAACTCATCCTGGCTTCGCGCTGGCTCGCAGCGCAGGCTGTGATTGCGAGCCGTGCGCCGCTTGGTGCTCCCGCCGGCTTATCAGCCTGAGTACAGCGCTCGGCGCTGCAACCGGGCTTATTGCGCCGCATCTCCGCGCCCGGGCACACTTCGCGGCTGAATCGATCCATAACAGGCTGCAAATACGGCCTGCGTTGCCTGGCTGCCGACTACCTGAACCGCCTTGATCACATGTTTTGCACTGTCAGTCCAACCGCAGTCCATGCGCATCGCGTCTATTGTCCGAGCCTTGATTTTCCTTTTGAAGCATCCGTTTTTCATTCTAAAGCTGCGCCGTCGCAAGGCATCTCTCGAGTTTTTCAAGGGACAATGCGCAGTTCGCGCGCCCTCCTCGCTTCATCCCTGCTTCAGCGCCCTACTTCGTCGATTTTGCGCGCAAAAATATATCTTCGTCGAACATATATGCAGGCTCTAAATGCTCATATAATCAGTGCATATTCCACGCATCGAAACCGACCACCATGAAACCTGCCATCGCCTACCTGCGCGTATCCACCAATGAACAAGGCCGCTCCGGGCTCGGGTTGAATGCCCAGCGCAAGGTCGTCGACGACTTCGTGGCTGCCGAAGGCTTCGAGCTGATCGATGTGATCAGCGAAGTCGCCAGCGGCAAGTTGGCGCTGGATGACCGGCCGGGCTTGCGCAAGGCGCTGGCAAAGGCCGGCAAGCAGCGCTGCCCGGTGATCGTTGCCAAGTTGGACCGCCTGAGCCGTGACGTCGCTTTCATTTCCGGGCTGATGGCGGCCGGCACCCCGTTTATCGTTGCCGAACTTGGCGCCGACACCGATCCTTTTATTCTGCACCTGTTCGCCGCGCTGTCGGAAAAGGAACGCAAGCTGATCGCCTCGCGTACCAAGTCGGCGCTGGCGGATTTGAAGGCGCAAGGTGTGCAACTGGGGAACCGGACCAATCTGTCGGAAGCGCAGGCGCTGGGCCAGGCGAGGAATGCCGAAAAGGCGGCGGCATTTGCGGCGGGCATCTTACCGGAGATTCGACGCCTGCAGGCGCAAGCGATGACGATGGCGCAGATTGCCGACGAGCTGAACCGGCGCGGCGTGAAAACGGCGCTGGGGCGGACCTGGCACCAGTCGACCGTGTCGCGCTTGATCAAGGCGGCGGGCTGAAGCGGCGGAGATGTAAATCCCATCCCGGCTTCCGGGCACGATTGATATGGCGTAAGGATGGGTTGGCGGGGCTGCCTAGAATCGGGGCTTGTCCAACTACGGGAGCGCCGCCATGTGGTTCAGTTCAGTACGCTTGGCCGGTATGATGTTTGCCATCGTATGGGCATGCGCGGTCGGTGGCTGCGGCAGCGGCGGGTCGGCCTTGCCGATGCCGGTCCCTCCGCCCGATCCTGCGCCCGTTCCCGTGCCGCCGCCCGATCCGGCTCCCACGCCGATACCGCCACCGAATCCGCCGCCCACACCTGTACCGCCGCCCGAAGTCATTACCCTCGATAGCACGCTGACACCCTTGGTCGCCGGCACCGCCCACAGCCTGCAATTTTTCCCCGCCGGCGGCAGCGGCAACGGCCAGCCCATCGCCGGCGTCGGCTGCGCGCCCAACGAGCACTATCACATCCACGCCATGATCTCCTTCTACCGCGACGGCGTGCGGCTGGGTATTCCCGAGCACATCGGTCTGAACGGCTGCGCTTACGAAATGCACACGCATGATCCCACCACCGGCGTGGTGCACATCGAAACGGGCGTCGAAACGAAGTTCGTGCTGGGCCAGTTTTTCAGCTTGTGGGGGCAGCCGCTGTCGCGCGACGGCACGGCCGGCATCAACGGACCGGTGCGCTTTTACATTATCGAAAATGGTGGCTTGGTCAAATTCGATGGCGACCCTGCCACCATCGAATTTGCCGCCCATCGCGAGATATTGATCGTCACTGGCACGGCGCCGGCGACGGTGCCCCGCTACGACTGGGCGTCGACGGGACTGTAGGTTTTTAGCGCGGCAAGCGCCGATACAGACCCTGTCCCGGCAACACCGGCGCAAAACAAAACTCCGCCGCCAGGGTGCGCATGGCGCTGGACGGGTCGATCTGCAGGACGCCGAATCCGCACAGGCTTTCGCTGAAGATGCCGAGCGCCCGTTGTTGCAGCTCGAAACCATATTCGCGCAAGGGGCGCGCGCAGACCACGGTTTCGAATTCGCGGAAGGAGGCGTCGCTGGCCAGGTCGTGCACGTGGCAGGTCAGCGATGAACGGGTGGCCGCGCCCAGGATAAAACCGTCGCCGTCGGCTTCGAGATGGGCGAGCAGGCTGCCGTGGCCGCCGTTGGCCGCGTGCAGGCGTTCGAGTTGTTCGACGTCGTCCGGCGACATGCGCAGCGCGGGGATTTCCTGCACGAACAGCTCATCGGCGCTGGTGACGTAGATTTGCGTCCTCTCCAGTTGCCCTTCTTCCTTGAGCATGGCGGCAATCAAGACCACCAAGCCGGGGTGGGTGCAATCGGCGATCCAGATGGCGGGCCAGGGCGACGAGCGCAGGATCGGCACCACGGCAAAGCGCAGCGCCATTAAGAGATGCGAATCGTTGAGCGACGCGCTGTGGCCGGTGCTGAGCAGGCGGATGACGTCGTGGCCGAGTTTCTGGTCGCGCAGCACCCTGCCCTGCAGCACCGAGATGTTTTCCAGGCCGCATCGCTCCACCAGCTCTTCCAGCTTGGTCTTGATGACCAGCGGGTTGAAACCGCGGAAATCGGCGCCGAAGCGAGCGTGCAAGGCGGTCAGAAACAGCGATGTTTCCAGCGCCCCTTCCGGCACCGCCTCGGCGGCCAATTTGGACGTTAGCGGCGCCGGATCCGGCATGCTGCAGCGGTCAAGGCGCCGCGTCGCCTGCTCGGTGTCCATCAATGCCCCAGCCATACGCGAATCAGGGTCAGCAACTGGGCGACGTCGACCGGCTTGGTGATGTAGTCGCTGGCGCCGGCGGCGATGCACTTGTCGCGGTCGCCCTTCATGGCTTTCGCCGTCAGGGTGATGATCGGCAAGGCCTTGAATTGCGGGATCTGGCGGATCGCGCGCATGGTGTCGTAGCCGTCCATCTCCGGCATCATGATGTCCATCAGCACGATCTCGATGCCCGGCACTTCTTCCAGCATGGCGATGCCATCTTTACCGTTTTCGGCAAAATGCACCTCCATCTTGTAGCGCTCGAGCACCGTGGTCAGGGCAAAAATGTTGCGCAGGTCGTCATCGACCACCAGCACCTTGCGGCCGACGAGGTCAGCGGTCGAGGCTTGCACTTCTTCCAGCATTCTTCGCTGCTGCTCCGGCAGGTCAGCCGGCGAGCGGTGCAGGAACAGCGCCGTTTCGTCCAGCAAGCGTTCGCGCGAACGGGCGTCCTTCAGCACGATGGTTTTCGCAAAGCGTTTCAGCTTGGTCACTTCCTTGCGCGACAGTTCGGCCGCCGTGTAGATCACCACCGGCAGGCCGGACAGCGACTTGTCTTTCGAAATCGTGTCGAGCAAGGTAAAACCGTCCATGTCCGGCAAGGTCAGGTCCAGCACCATGCAATCGAAGCGGCGCGTTTTCAGCAACTCCAGCGCTTCCTTGCCGCTGTCGACCGCAACCAGTTCCAGGTCCTTCTCTCCGATCAGCTCGATCATGTCCTTGCGTTGCACCGGGTCGTCCTCGACGATCAGCAGGCTGCGCTTGGTCTGGTTCATGAACTGTTGAATCCGGTCGAATTCCTCTTCCAGGCGATTCAGCTTCACCGGCTTGTCGAGATAGGAAATCGCCCCCTGCCGCAGGGTTTTCTCGCGCTCGCGCATGCTCGACATCACGTGCACGGGGATGTGGCGGGTGGCCGGGTCGCGTTTGAGGCGGTCCAGCACGATAAAACCGTCGGTGTCTGGCAGGTCGAGGTCGAGCAGGATGGCGATCGGCAAATAATCGCGCGCCAGCGACAGCACCGATTCGCCGCTGAAGGTGACGATACCTTTCAAGCCGCGGCTACGCGCTTGCGACAGCAGGATGTCGGCGAAGGCCGGGTCGTCCTCGACGATCAGCACGGCCTGGTCGCCGTGGGCGATCAGGTTGCGGTCGTCGGCGTCGACTTCATCGTCGGCAAGGCTGCCCACCGTGCTGCTGTAGGAAATCGCCAGCGAGGTCGGCACGTCAAGGGTGACGCGCGATTCGGGCGTGTTCGGCGGCACCGGCAAGGCGTAGGTGCGTTCCTGCACGGAGCCGGGCGAACCGAGGCCGGCGTGCGACAGCGGCAGGAACAGGGTAAATGTCGAACCGGAACCGACCACGCTGGTGACGCGAATCTCGCCACCCAGCAGGCGTGCCAGTTCGCGGCTGATCGACAGGCCGAGACCGGTGCCGCCGTAACGGCGCGCGGTCGAACCGTCAGCCTGTTGAAACGCTTCGAAAATCAGCTGCAGCTTGTCGGAGGAAATACCGACGCCGGTGTCGGTGACGGAGAAGGCAATCACCGCGTCGGCATGGCCGAGGAACTGGTGGTCGCTGCTCCAGCCGCCCTTGACGACGCCGATGTTCAGGCGCACTTCGCCGTTGGCCGTGAATTTGAAGGCGTTCGACAGCAGGTTTTTCAGGATCTGCTGCAGGCGCGTGGTGTCCGTCATCATCCCCGCCGGCAGGCTCTGGTCGAGGTCGATGAAGAATTTCACCAGTTTCGCTTCGGCCATGTGGCGGAAGGTGCGTTCCACATAGGTCGACAGCACGCGGAAGCGGGTCTCGGACACTTCCAGCGTCACCGTGCCCGACTCGATCTTCGACAAGTCGAGAATGTCGTTAATCAGGGTCAGCAAGTCGGAGCCGGAACCGTGGATGGTCTTGGCGTACTCCACCTGGTTGCTCGACAGGTTGCCGCTAGGATTATCGCCAAGCTGCTGTGCGAGAATCAGCAAGCTGTTCAGCGGTGTGCGCAGCTCGTGCGACATGTTCGCCAGGAACTCGGATTTGTACTTCGAGGACAGGGCCAGCTGGGTGGCCTTTTCTTCCAGCGCAAGTTTGGCCTGCTCCACCTCCCGGTTCTTGCGCTCCACTTCGCTGTTCTGATCGGACAACAGGCGTGCCTTTTCCGCCAGCTCCTGGTTGGTCTGTTGCAGCTCTTGCGCCAGCGATTGCGACTGGGTCAGCAGCGATTCGGTCCGGCTGTTCGCTTCAATCGTGTTAAGCACCGCGCCGATCGAGCCCATCAGCTGATCGAGGAAACCCATGTGGGTTTGCGTGAAGCGGTCCAGCGAGGCGATTTCGATAACGGCCTTCACCTCTTGCTCGAACAAAATCGGCAAAACGACGATATTGGTCGGCGGCGCCGAGCCGAGGCCGGACGAGACCACGATGTAATCGCGTGGCACATTGGTCAGCCACATGCGCTGCTTCTCGATAGCGCACTGGCCGACCAGGCCTTCGCCCGGGGCGAAGGAAGTCGGCATGTCGCGGTCCGAACGGTAGCCGTAGCTGGCGATCATTTTCAATCTCGGCTTGTCGGCGTGGGCGTCCATCATGAAGAATACGCCGTGGTGGGCCGAGACCAGCGGCGCCAGTTCCGACAGGATCAATCGGGTCACCGCCTCGATGTCGCGCTGGCCCTGCAGCAAGCCGGTAAATCGCGCAAGGTTGGTCTTCAGCCAATCCTGCTCGGCATTCTTTTGCGTGGTTTCCTTCAGGTTGCGGATCATCTCGTTGATGTTGTCCTTCAGGTCGGACACCTCGCCGCGCGCTTCGACTTGAATGGAGCGCGACAAGTCGCCGCGCGTCACGGCGGTCGCCACTTCGGCAATCGCGCGCACCTGGGTCGTCAGGTTCGCCGCCAGCTGGTTGACGTTTTCCGTCAAGTCTTTCCAGGTACCGGAGGCGCCCGGCACGCTGGCCTGGCCGCCCAGTTTCCCTTCCACACCCACTTCGCGCGCCACCGAGGTCACCTGGTCGGCGAACACGGCCAGCGTATCGGTCATCTCGTTGATGGTGTTGGCCAGCGATGCAATCTCGCCCTGCGCCGCCACCGTCAGTTTCTTCTTCATGTCGCCCTTCGCCACGGCGGTCACTACGCCGGCGATACCGCGCACCTGGGCGGTCAAGTTCGCTGCCATGAAGTTGACGTTCTCCGTCAAATCCTTCCAGGTGCCGCCGACGCCGGTTACCTGCGCCTGGCCGCCCAGTTTGCCCTCAGTGCCTACTTCCCGCGCCACCCGCGTCACCTCCGACGCAAACGAGGACAATTGATCGACCATCACGTTGATCGTGTCTTTCAGCTCGAGAATCTCGCCCTTGACGTCCACCGTGATTTTTTTGGAGAGGTCGCCGTTCGCCACCGCCGTCGTCACTTCCGCGATGTTACGCACCTGGCCAGTCAAGTTGGAGGCCATGAAGTTCACGTTATCCGTCAAATCTTTCCAGGTACCCGATGCGCCCGGGACGTTCGCCTGGCCGCCCAGGCGGCCCTCGGTACCCACTTCGCGCGCCACCCGCGTCACTTCGGATGCGAAGGAACGCAACTGGTCGACCATGGTGTTGATGGTGTCTTTCAGCTGCAGAATCTCGCCGCGCACGTCCACCGTGATCTTCTTGGACAAGTCGCCGTTCGCCACCGCGGTGGTCACATCGGCGATGTTACGCACCTGCGAGGTCAAGTTACCCGCCATCGAGTTGACCGAGTCGGTCAAGTCTTTCCACGTTCCGGCCACACCAGGCACGTTGGCCTGGCCGCCCAATTTACCCTCGGTACCGACCTCGCGCGCCACCCGCGTCACTTCGGATGCGAACGAGGACAATTGATCCACCATCACGTTGATGGTGTCTTTCATTTCCAGGATCTCGCCCTTGACGTCGGCGGTGATCTTTTTCGACAAGTCGCCATTCGCCACCGCCGTGGTGACCTCTGCAATGTTACGCACCTGGCCCGTCAAGTTCGACGCCATGAAGTTGACGTTGTCGGTCAAGTCTTTCCAGGTACCCGCCACGCCTTTCACCTGCGCCTGGCCGCCCAGCTTGCCTTCCGTACCTACTTCGCGCGCCACCCGGGTCACTTCGGATGCGAAGGAGGACAATTGATCCACCATCACGTTAATCGTGTTTTTCAGCTCGAGAATCTCGCCCTTCGCATCGGCCGTAATTTTCTTCGACAAGTCGCCGGTCGCCACCGCTGTGGTGACGTCGGCAATGTTACGCACCTGGCCGGTCAAGTTACCCGCCATCGAGTTCACCGAGTCGGTCAAGTCCTTCCAGGTACCGGCGACACCCGGCACATTTGCCTGGCCGCCCAGTTTTCCCTCGGTACCCACCTCGCGCGCCATCCGGGTCACCTCGGAAGCGAATGAGTTGAGCTGGTCCACCATCACGTTGATGGTGTTTTTCAATTCGAGAATTTCGCCCTTGGCATCGGCCGTAATGGTTTTGGACAAGTCGCCGTTCGCCACCGCGGTGGTGACGTCGGCGATGTTACGCACCTGGCCCGTCAAGTTCGACGCCATGAAGTTTACGTTGTCGGTCAAATCTTTCCATGTGCCTGCGACGCCCTTTACCTGCGCCTGGCCGCCCAGTTTGCCCTCGGTACCGACTTCGCGCGCCACCCGGGTCACTTCCGATGCAAACGAGGACAATTGATCCACCATCACGTTGATGGTGTCCTTCAGCTGCAGAATTTCGCCTTGGGCATCGGCGGCGATTTTCTTCGACAAGTCGCCGTTCGCCACGGCCGTGGTCACTTCCGCGATGTTACGCACCTGCCCCGTCAAGTTACCCGCCATCGAGTTGACGTTATCGGTCAAATCTTTCCAGGTGCCGGCGACGCCGGGCACGTTGGCCTGGCCGCCCAGTTTGCCCTCGGTACCCACTTCGCGGGCCACCCGGGTCACTTCCGAGGCGAAGGAGGACAACTGGTCCACCATCACGTTGATCGTGTCTTTCAGCTGCAGAATTTCGCCCTGGGCGTCGGCGGCGATTTTCTTCGACAAGTCGCCGTTTGCCACTGCCGTCGTCACTTCGGCGATGTTTCGCACCTGGCCCGTCAAGTTACCGGCCATCGAGTTCACCGAGTCGGTCAAGTCTTTCCAGGTACCGGCAACGCCCGGCACGTTGGCCTGGCCGCCCAATTTACCCTCGGTGCCCACCTCGCGCGCCACCCGCGTTACTTCGGAAGCGAACGAGGACAACTGGTCCACCATCACGTTGATGGTGTCTTTCAGCTCGAGAATCTCGCCGCGCGCGTCGGCCGTAATCTTCTTCGACAGGTTGCCATTGGCGACCGCAGTTGTAACCTCTGCGATGTTACGCACCTGGCGGGTCAAGTTACCCGCCATCGAGTTGACGTTCTCCGTCAAATCCTTCCAGGTGCCGCCCACACCTTTCACCTGCGCCTGGCCGCCCAATTTACCCTCGGTACCGACCTCGCGTGCCACCCGCGTAACTTCGGATGCGAACGAGGACAATTGGTCCACCATCACGTTAATGGTGTTTTTCAGTTCGAGAATTTCGCCCTTGGCGTCGGCGGTAATCTTTTTACCCAGGTCGCCGTTCGCCACCGCGGTGGTCACCTCGGCGATGTTACGCACCTGGCCGGTCAGGTTACCCGCCATGGAGTTCACCGAATCGGTCAAATCCTTCCAGGTGCCGCCCACGCCTTTCACTTGCGCCTGGCCGCCCAACTTACCCTCGGTGCCGACCTCGCGCGCCACCCGCGTCACTTCCGATGCGAACGAGGACAGCTGGTCCACCATCACGTTGATCGTGTCTTTCAGCTGCAGAATTTCGCCTTTTGCATCGGCGGCGATCTTCTTCGACAAGTCGCCGTTCGCCACCGCCGTCGTCACTTCCGCAATGTTCCGCACCTGGCCCGTCAAGTTCGAGGCCATGAAGTTCACGTTGTCGGTCAAATCTTTCCAGGTGCCGCCCACGCCCGGCACGTAAGCTTGACCACCGAGCTTGCCTTCGGTACCCACCTCGCGCGCCACCCGCGTCACTTCGGAAGCGAAGGAGCGCAGCTGGTCCACCATGGTGTTGATGGTGTCTTTCAGTTGCAGAATTTCGCCGCGCACGTCGACCGTGATCTTTTTCGACAAGTCGCCGTTCGCCACTGCCGTGGTCACTTCGGCGATGTTACGCACCTGCGAGGTCAGGTTACCCGCCATCGAGTTCACCGAGTCGGTCAAATCCTTCCAGGTACCGGCGACGCCAGGCACGTTGGCCTGGCCGCCCAATTTACCCTCGGTGCCGACCTCGCGCGCCACCCGCGTCACTTCGGAAGCGAACGAGGACAACTGGTCGACCATGGTGTTGGCGGTACTTGCCGCCGATAAAAACTGGCCGCGCAGCGGGCGGCCGTCGACTTCCAGGGCCATGCTCTGCGACAAATCGCCTTTTGCCACCGAGCCGATCACGCGCGCCATTTCCGTGGTCGGGCGCACCAGGTCGTCGATCAGGGCGTTGACGGAGTTGATGATGGTGCCCCAGCCGCCGGCCACCCAGGCGGGCGCCGCGCGTTGGGTCAGGCGCCCTTCGTGGCCGACCACGCGGCTGACGCTGACGATTTCCTGGGCGATCTTGTCGCTGTTTTCGATGATGTCGTTGAGGGTGTCGGCAATCTTGCCGTTCATCCCCGTCAAATCGGAAGGAAGACGGACGGAAAAATCGCCCTTGCGTAGGGCGACCAGGGCAGCCAATAACAATTTGGCATCCAATACTTCCGGCACGTTGTTCACTTCGGCGATTTCCATCATGGCACAGCTCCTCAGAATAGAAACAGCATTCTGATGGGCAATTCTTAGCTGTGCAAGAGGTGTTTCAATCGCGCGGGCTGTCAGATGAAAGAGGTGGAACGCGAGCAGCCGATTCGGTAATCAAACCTTAATTCAGCGCCTTTTCGCCGGGCCGCAGGGTCAATACCCGCACGCCCGTCTTCGTCACCGCCACCGTGTGCTCGAACTGGGCCGACAGCTTGCCGTCGCAGGTGGTCACGGTCCAGCCGTCGTCCTGGGTTTCGACCTCATCGGCGCCCTGGTTGATCATCGGTTCGATGGTAAACGTCATGCCTTCGCGCAGCACCAGGCCCGTTTTCGGTTTGCCCCAATGCAGCACCTGCGGCGCCTCGTGCATCTCGCGGCCGATGCCGTGGCCGCAGTATTCGCGCACCACCGAATAGCCATGGCGCCTGGCGTGGCGCTCGATGGCGTAGCCGACATCGCCCAGCCGCGCGCCTGGTCGCACGGCTTTGATGCCTTTCCACAGCGCTTCATAGGTCACCTGCACCAGGCGCCTGGCTTCCTCCGACACCTCGCCGACCAGGTAAGTCTTGCTGGAATCGGCAATAAAGCCGTTCTTTTCCAGGGTGATATCGAAATTGACGATATCGCCGCTCTTCAGGATGTCGGTGGTGGAAGGCACGCCGTGGCAGACCACGTTGTTGGGCGAGGAATTGAGCACGAAAGCAAAGCCGTACTGGCCCTTGCTGGCCGGCCGCGCTTTGAGTTCGTCGACGATGAAGCGGTCGACCAGGTCGTTGACCTGCATGGTCAACATGCCGGTCAATTCCAGGGTGTCGAGGTAAGTGAAGACGGAGGCGAGCAATTTGCCGGATTCGGCCATCAGGGCGATTTCTTCGGGCTTCTTGGTCATGCCGCCGCCACCTTCAGCGCCCGCGGCAGCGATGGTTCGCCCACGCCCGCGGCCCGCAATTCCTGCGTCACGATGTCGTTGAAGGACATGGTCGGATGCATCTCGCAGGCCATGCCTATCTTGATCCAGAACGCCGCTTGCGCATTGATGGAACGGCACGACACCGCGCTGGCCTTGCGCAGCTGGTCGTGCAGCTCTTCTTCTATATTGACGATGCCCACTGTATTCTCCGTATATGATTCATATACGAAGTATATAGCGGGCACATCGCTTCGCGCAAGTTGGCTTACTGCATGAACCAGCCGTGGCTGACCACGATCGACTGGCCCGTCAAGGCGTTGCTGGGGAAACTGGCCAGGAACAAGGCCGTCTGGGCGACGTCGTCCACCGTGGTGAATTCGCCGTCGACGGTTTCCTTCAGCATGACATTCTTGATGACCTGCTCTTCGGTGATGCCGAGTTCCTTGGCCTGCTCCGGAATCTGCTTCTCCACCAGCGGCGTGCGCACGAAGCCCGGGCAGATGACGTTGGCGCGCACGCCGTGCTTGGCGCCCTCTTTCGCCACCACTTTGCACAGGCCCACCAGGCCGTGCTTGGCGGCCACATACGGCGCCTTGAGCACCGAGGCTTCCTTCGAGTGAACCGAGCCCATGTAGATAACGGTGCCGCCGCGCTTCTGCGCGTACATCAGTTTCAAACAGGCGCGGGTGGTCAGAAACGCGCCATCGAGGTGAATCGCCAGCATTTTCTTCCAGTTGGAAAATTCATAGGTATCGACCGGGCCGACGATCTGGATGCCGGCGTTCGACACCAGGATGTCGACGCCGCCGAAGCGGGCCGCAACCGCCGCGATGCCCGCTTCCACGGCCGCCTCATCGGTGACATCCATGGCAACCGCCATGGCGCGTTCGCCGCTGGGGTCGAACTGCAACGCGGCGGCGCTGGCCGCTTCCATATTCAAATCGGCGATGACGACCTTGGCGCCGTTATCGAAATACACTTGCGCGATGTCCTTGCCGATGCCGCTGGCGGCGCCGGTGATGATGGCAACTTTGTCTTGCAGTTTTGCGGTGGTCGCAGTGCTCATTTTGTGGTTTCCTTGATGGTTGAATTCGATTCGACGTGATTGGCGCCATTCGTCTTGCTGTCGGCGCTGGCGATGGCGGCCGGATGGCGCACGCTGGTGAAGTCGTACACCGCCGGGCTGTCGGCCGGCAACGGCGGACACAGCACTTCAGGGTGAGACAGGGTCTTGGCGGCGTCCTCGTAGCCGGCGCGCCAATGGTCGAGCATGGTGCGGCGGGAAAATTCGTAATCTTTCGATTGCGCCTCGTAGCTGGGCGAATGGTAGACCAGCTGGACGATGTTGTAGACCGCCTGGTCGGAGGCCTTGGCCAGCAATTTGGCCTGCTCGGTATTGGCCAGCTCCGGCGGCATTTGCGCCAGCAATTCGTTGAAGGCAGCGCGGTAGCGTTCGCTGTCGCGGAAATGGTCGGTGGCGGCGCGGGTGCGGCTCGAATATTGCACTTCCTTCATGCGCACGGCCACCGCGGCGAGATCTTGCGGCACGGTGCCGTCGGCGCTCCACAGATCGACCTGCCAGATCAGGGTGTCCAGGCCGGCGCGGCCCGACAGCACCCAGTCGAGCGGGGTGTTCGACACCAGGCCGCCATCCCAGTAAAACTCGCCATCGATCTCGACGGCGCCGAAGGCCGGCGGCAAGGCGCCGCTGGCCATCACGTGCTCGGCGCGGATGATGCAGGTTTTATCTTCGGTATCGAAGTACTTGAAATCGCCCGTGCGGACGTTGACGGCGCCCACCGAAAAACGCATCTTGCCGTCATTGATGCGGTCGAAATCGACCAGGCGCTCGAGGGTGGCGCGCAAGGGCGCCGTGTCGTAATAGCTGGGGGTATTGCTGCGTGCGCCGGGCAGGTACGCCGGCGGAACTCGCGGCAGGAAAAAGCCGGGAACACCGCTGAACATGACATTGCCCGCATGCCACTGGTTGATCCAGCCGCGTGCGTCGTCGGTGATGGCGAACTGGGCCCAGAAGTCGCCGATGCCGAAGCTGTCGGTTGGGCTGACCAGCTCCCAGAACTCGCGCAATTTCGCCACCCGGTCTTCGGCCTTGTTGCCGGCGATCAGGGCGCTGTTGATGGCGCCGATCGAGATGCCGGCCACCCAGGTCGGCTCGACGCCCTGCTCCAGCAAGCGTTCGTACACGCCGGCCTGGTAGGCGCCCAATGCGCCGCCCCCTTGCAGCAGCAGGGCGATACTCTCGAATTCGGTGGCGCAGGGGCGCGGTTTTTCCGGCGCCGCCTTGACCACATTGCGCGGCGTGCCGGCGCCGCGTTTCAGCAGTGCTGCTCGATCAGAATTATTCACGTTCGGGTACCGGTACGTTAAAACCATTCAAAGTGGTCGACACCATGGCATACAGGCCGACCAGGTAGATCATTTCGTTCAGCCCGTGCTGGCCGAAGGTGGCCAGGGCCAGGCGGTAGATCGGTTCAGGCAAGGTGCCGCCGCGCACCAGGGCGTATGCCAGGTCGAAGGCGATGCTTTCTTCGGGCGACAGGTCGACCGGCTTCAGATCGGCCACCAGGGTGGCCAGGCGTTCCGGAGACATTTTCTCGCGCTCGGCGACGGCGATGTGGGCGTAGATCTCGTAGGCGGCGTCGTAGCGGGCGCCGACCACCAGGATGACGATTTGCCGCACATTGTCCGGCAGCACGGCGTTGGCCGTCATCGCCAGGGTCAGGTCCCAGATGGCCTTGCCGATGGCCGGTTCGTGCAGCCAGGCATTCCACGGTCCCATCAGGGCGCCGTCTTCGCGCTCGGTGATAAACGCATTGAAACTGGTCGAAATGCCTTTGCGCATATCGGTGTACAGGGCGCGTTGTTGCTCGTTCAGGTCTTGCGGGGCGATCAAGGGTAAGCGCATCACGACTCCAGATGTTGAACGCGGAAAGCTCGCGTTGATGGCCGATTAGACACCGTCAAACTTAGGCGATGCTGAATTGTCAATTGTGCGCTACTTGCATCCGCTCCGCCATCAGCGTAAATCCGCGTGCATCGTTCCGCAATGAGGCGGCGCATGCAGGTCGCATGGGTAGGCGCAAGCATTTATGACGAACGTCATATATAATCACATCCACCTATTCGATGGTTTTACCATATCTCTCAGGAAGATCCCATGCTCGCCTCTCCCCTCGCCGCCTGGCTCGCCCGCCGCCGCATCCATTACGCCTGGGTCATCGTCGCCGTCTGCTTTCTCACTGCCCTCTCCTCTTCCGCCGCGCTGGGCTTGCCGGGCGCGCTGCTGCAGCCCTTGAGCCGCGAGTTCGGCTGGCCGGTCGACGAGATTTCCACCGCGCTGGCCGTGCGCTTTGGCCTGTTCGGGCTGATGGGGCCGTTTGCGGCCATCCTGATGGAACGCCTGGGGCTACGCGCGGTGATGGTCACCGCCCTGTCGCTGATCGCCGCCGGCCTGCTCTTGACCACGCGCATGACGCAATTCTGGCAACTGGTGTTGCTGATGGGGGTGATGCTGGGCGTCGGTTCGGGCATGACGGCGCTGGTGCTCAACGCTATCGTGTCGAACCGCTGGTTCGACAGCCACCGCGGGCTAGTGATCGGCTTGCTGACGGCCAGTTCGGCCACCGGGCAGCTGATTTTCTTGCCGGCCGGGACCTGGCTGATCGAGCATTTCGGCTGGCGCGTGGCGCTGGCGCCGGTGCTGATCAGCTGCGCGGTGGTGGCCGTGGCAGCATTTTTCCTGATGCGGGATCGGCCGGCCGATATCGGCCTGCTGCCATTCGGCGCCGTGCCGGATTCTGCGCCAGCGGCGGCGCCTGCGAAGCGCCCGGCGTGGTCGGCGCCGTTCGGCATACTGGCGGCGGCATCGAAAAGCCGCAGCTTCTGGCTGCTGGCCGGCACCTTTTTCATTTGCGGCCTCAGCACCAACGGCCTGATCCAGAGTCACTTTATTTCGCTGTGCGGCGACGCCGGCCTGGGTGCGGTGCCGGCCGCCTCGGTGCTGGCGATGATGGGCGCCTTCGACCTGGTCGGCACCATCGCTTCCGGCTGGCTGTCCGACCGCTATGACAACCGCAAGCTGCTGTTCTGGTATTACGGCCTGCGCGGCCTGTCGCTGTTCTGGCTCCCATACTCGGAATTCACCTTGTACGGCCTGTCGCTGTTCGCCCTGTTCTACGGCCTCGACTGGATCGCCACGGTGGCGCCGACCGTCAAGCTGGTGGCGCAGCGCTTCGGCAAGGAAAATGCGGGACTGGTGTTCGGCTGGATTTTTGCCGCGCACCAGCTGGGCGCGGCGACGGCGGCCTTCGGTGCGGGCCGGATTCGCACCTTGATGATGACTTACAACCCCGCCCTGTTCGCCGCCGGCGCCGCCTGCATCGTGGCGGCCTTGATGGCGCTGGCGATCAGGCGGCCGCAGCCGGCGTTGAAGCCTGCGCTGGCCTGATCAGGCGGCGTGCGGGCCGATGTGTTCGTAGAGGATCAGCGAGCCGATGGCGATCAGCACCACGCCGCCCACCATCTCGGCACGCTTGCCGGCGATCGCCCCCAGGCCCCGTCCCACCATCACGCCGATGGTGACCATGACGAAGGTGGAAAAGCCGATGGCGGCGGCGGTGACGGCGATGTCGCTGCCCAAAAACGCCAGGCTGGCGCCGACCGCCATGGCGTCGATGCTGGTGGCGAAGCCAGTGATCGCCAGCGCGAGGAAAGAATGCGAGCTGGGCTTCTCCACTTCCTCCTCATCGGCCTGAAAGCCGCCCCAGATCATGCGCGCGCCCAGGGCGAACAGCAAAGTAAACGCGATCCAGTGGTCCCACGCCTCGACGTAAGGGGCGGCGACCGTGCCCAGCGCCCAGCCGATGACCGGGGTGATGCCTTCGATGACGCCGAAGATCAGCCCGGTGCGCAGCGCTTCTTTCAGCTGCGGCTTTTGCAGGGCGGCGCCCTTGCCGACGGCGGCGGCGAAGGCGTCGGTGGACATGGCGAGGGAGAGGGCGACGGTGGCGGCGAAGTTCATGGGTGACTCGAAATATGGACGAGCGGCATTTTAGCAGGGGGGGCAGGCTATCTAGCCTGCCTCCGGCTTTAAAGCAGGAATCGGCTGCGTTTAAATTGTAAAGCTGGGGACAGGCTCGAGAGCCTGTCCCCGACTGCTGTTTAAGGCGCTGGCCGTTCGAAGACTTGCGCCAGATACGCCAAAAACGTCGCGTTGGTCGCCATGGTTTTACCAGGTGAATCCGATAATTTCGCCACCGGCTGCCCATTGCTCGATACCAGCTTCATCACCAGGTTGAGTGGCTCGATGCCGGTGTCGTTGGTCAGATTGGTGCCGATGCCGAAACCCGTCATGGTGCGGTCGGCGAAGTGGCGGTACAGTTCGAAGGCCTTCGGCAAGGTCAAGCCGTCGGAATACACCAGGCGCTTGGTTTGCGTGTCTATGCGTAATTTTGCATAATGGGCCAGCGCCTTTTCTCCCCATGCGAACGGGTCGCCGGAATCATGCCGCAGGCCGTCGAAAAGCTTGGCGAAATACAGGTCGAAGTCGCGCAAGAACGCGTCCATGCCGACCGTGTCGGTCAGCGCCGTGCCCAAATCGCCCCGGTATTCCTGCACCCAGTCTTCCAGGGCAGCGGACTGAAAATCGCGCAGGCGCACTTCGAAGGATTGGTAGGCCTGCATGTATTCGTGGGCCATGGTGCCGATCGGCACCAAGCTGTATTTTTTCGCCAGCCACACATTCCAGGTGCCCTTCAACTGGCGCGGCACTTCTCGCGCCAGGGTCGCCACCACTTCCTCGTGCCAGGCTCCCGAAAAGCGCCGGCGCACGCCGAAGTCGAAGAATTCAAAGGGATTGCGGCGCGCCGGCTCCTGTTCGAAGGCTTTGATGAGGGCGATCTTGGCGGCCAGGCGCGCACGCGCCTCCGTCATCGCGGCGGCCTGGTCGAATCGCTTGAAATACAGTTCGTTGACGATGTACAGCACGAAAATTTCGAAGCCCATGACATGCACCACCGGCCCCTTGGCGGTGACGCGCAGGTGCTCGCCGTCGATGCTCACTTCGATGAACTTGCGCTGAAAACGAAATACCGTCAGAAAATCGGCGAAATCGCTTTTGATGAAACGTAGTCCCCGCAGGTAGACCACCTCCTCTTCGGCGAAGGCCAGCGTGCACAAGTGGTCGAGTTCGGCATCCACCTCCGCCTTCAACTCGGCCAGCGGGAACTGCGGATGATTGCGGCACAGGAAAGCGTATTCGGTTTGGGTGGCAGGATGGCGGTGCAGCAGCGCCTGCCACATGGTGAATTTGTATAAATCGGTTTCAAGCAGGCTGCGGACGATGGGCATGGATGTCAAGGTGAGACGTGCGTTCAATGGGCGGCAAGCCGGCTCCTGGCCGACAGCCAGGCGCGCACGCGGTCGGCATCGGCGAAACGGGTCAGCTTGCCTTGCGAATCCAGGAAGATCATGACCAGCGGCCGCTTGTCGATGGTGGCCAGCATCACCATGCAGCGCCCTGCTTCGGTGATGTAGCCGGTCTTTTGCAAGGCGATGTCCCAGCCCGGATTGGCCACCAGTGTATTCGAGTTATGGTACATCGTGCTGCGCTTGCCTTGAAGGATGGCGTATTCGTGGTCGGTGGTGTAGGAACGGATCAGCGGTTGATTTTGCACGGCCATCACCAGCTTGGCCAGGTCCTGGGCGCTCGAGATGTTGGCGCTGGACAAGCCGGTCGGTTCGAAATACTTGGTGTGGATCATGCCGAGCGAGGCGGCGCGGGCGTTCATCGCCAGCACGAAGGCTGGCAGGCCGCCCGGATAATTGCGCCCGAGTGCGTTGGCGGCGCGGTTTTCAGAGCTCATCAGGGCGATGTGCAGCATGTCGGCGCGTGACAATACCGTGCCGACCCGCAAGCGCGAGGTGACGTGCTTCAGCTGGTCGACGTCCTCGTCGGTGACGGCGATCGGCTGCTGCATGTCCTGTCGCGCTTCCAGCACCACCAGCGCCGTCATCAGCTTGGTGAGCGAGGCGATCGGCGTGATGGCCTCGGCATTCTTTTCGTACAGCACCTGCTTGCCGTCGGCGTCGAGGATCAGCACGCTGTTCGAACGCAAGGTGGCAGGCTTGGCGGGGTCGGCAATAATCGACCGCGCGCGCTTGCCCGCCGCTTGCGAGGGCAGCGCCGGCCACAACAACGCCAGCACGACAGCGCAGCTGCCGGCGCGGCGCAGCGTGGCGGACGCGGCCACGCTTACAGCTTGATCTGGCCGTGATCGGCGGGATCGAGCTCGGGGTGCTTGCCGGTGATGGCGGCCTTGGCCATCTCATACATCAGGGTCAGCTTGTTTTCCTTGCTGTCCCAATACTGCACGGTCTTCGACACCACCTTGACCAGCACGACATGGGGATCGTCCTTGCCGTTCGGGAACCAGGCGGCGACCATCGGATTCCACAATGCATCGATGCGGGCACGGTCGACCACGCGCTCGGCGACGCCGCTGATCGACACATAAACGCTGTCGTCCGGTTCCGCAAAGCTGACATTCACCTTCGGGCTGCTGGCGATGTTCTGCCACAGGTCGGTATTGCTGTTCGTGAAGAACCACAGGGCGCCATCGGCATCGACTTCCTGGTTGGTCATCGGCTGGCTGATCAGGTGGCCGTGCTGGTCGACGGTGGTGAACATGGCGAAACGCACGGACTTGATCTTGGCTGCGAGTTCGGCGACCTGGCTGGAATGTTCCTTGGACATGGGATTTCCTTCAATGGAATTGGTGATATTGACTGAACCCCAATTTTGTCGCGGATGCCATCGCCGGTCTGTGCGTCGGCGTACTTAGCAAAGATTTGTCCAGTACAAAAAAAAGCCAGGCAGTGCCTGGCTCTTTTGCATCGACTTCACGACATCAGATCAGTTTGCCGCCGTCTTGACGGGCGCCTGATTGATCTTGACCTTGGCTTTTTGCTTCAGGCCATCGATGAAGTGGTACATGTCCTGCTGGCCGACGGCGCCGTTGATCTGCTCCAGCTCCGCCTTGCGGCGCGCCAGGTCAGGGGTGGCCGACTGCGCCACCTTGCCGATGCGGTACACACCGAAGCCCTGGCCCGGCAAGTCGACGCCGACATAAGCCGGCAGCTTGCTGACGTCGGCCTTCAAGACGTCGATTGCGGCCGGGGTCGGGATGGCCGGCTGCTTGGTGCGGCTGATGACCTTGACTTCACTGAAGCCGGTGGCGTCGCCGGATTTCTTCGCTTCCAGCATCTTCGCTTCGCCGGCCTTGTGCGCCAGCTTGACGGCTTCTTCCATGGTCACCCGTTGACGGATCACGGCATCGACTTCGGCGAGCGGACGCTTCGAGGCCGGCTTGAATTCCACCACGCGGCCGGCGATCAGATTGTTCGGGCCCGTTTGCACCGGTTCCGTGTTGCGCTTGTTCTTGATTGAATCGTCGGAGAACAAGGCGGCGAGGAACTTCGGATTGGCGAACGGCGCCTGTGCCAGCGCCGGGTTCGGCGTGCGGCTCAGGTTGTCGATGGTGTCGATTTTCAGCTTCAACTTGTCGGCGGCCGGTTTCAGGCTGTCGGCTTGCTCGTACAGGGTGTTGGTGAAGACCTCGGCCAGTTCCGAATACTTCTTCGACATCTTCTGCTTTTTCAGTTCGGCGGCGATTTCCGGCTTGGCTTCCTCGAGCGGCTTGATGGCCGCAGGCTTGAGCGCGGTGATGGTGACGATGTGGTAGCCGGCTTCGTCGAGCACGGGATCGCTGACTTCGCCTTGCTTAAGCTTGTACATCGTTTCTTCCAGCTGCTTGCTGAACAGGTCCTTGGTGACCGCGCCCAGATCGCCGCCCAGTTCTGCCGAACCGACGTCTTCCGACTTGGCCTTGGCGATGGCGGCAAAATTGGCTGGCGCCTTGCGCACTTCGGCCAGGATGGCGTCGGCCTTGGCCTTGGCGGCGGCGCGCTCGGCGTCGGTGGCTTTCGGCGCCACCTTGATCAGGATGTGGCTGGCGGTGCGCTGTTCGGCGCTGCCGAAACGGCTGGTGTTGGATTTATATAAGGCTTCGACTTCGGCGTCAGTGACCGCGATCTGGCTCTCCAGCGATTCCGGCGTGAACACGACGTACTCGGCCTTGACGCTGGCCGGCACTTCGAACAGCTTGGCATTCTTGTCGTAGAAAGCCTTGACCATCTCGTCGGTGACCTTGACCTGCGCGATGTACTGGGCGGCCGGGAACACCAGCTCCTGCACTTCGCGCTCCTCGTCGTTCAGGTCCGACAGGCGGGCGGCGACGGTGCGCGGCGCGAAGGCGCTGCCCTGGACGGCGTCGGTCAGTTGGCGGATCGTCAGGTCGCGGCGCACGCTGGCGTCGAAACCGGCAGGGGTCAGCCCGCGCTGGGCGGCGGCCTGGCGATACTGGTTCACATCGCCGCCGAATGCTTCGGCATACAGGGCCGTCAGCATGGGATCGGTCACCGTCAGATGGTTGCGGTTGACTTCGGCATTGATGACGCGGTCGTTGATCAGGGTGTCGAGCACGGCCTGCTTCGCTTCCGGCGTATCGACCATCTTCTGGTCGAACTTGTCGCCCATGGCCTGGCGATAGCGGTCGATCTGCGCGCGCTGGGCGTTGTCCCATTCCTGCTGCGTGATCTTCTGGCTGTCGATGGTGGCCACCGTATTGGCGTCGGCGCCCTTGTCGGTGTAGCTGGAGACGCCCACGAGAACGAAAGACGGAACGATCAGGATCAGCAAAATGCCGTACATCCAGCGCTGGTGATTGCGAATAAATTCAAACATGGTCAACCAATTCTTGTCGAGAATGCGATTAAAACTATAGACGAAAAAAAGGCGAACCGTGGTTCGCCTTTTTCTACTTTTATGCTGGCGGAGCGGACGGGACTCGAACCCGCGACCCCCGACGTGACAGGCCGGTATTCTAACCAACTGAACTACCACTCCTTGGTGCTGCTATTTTTTCGTATTCTTATTACCTAGTTAGTGGCTGACGCCACATAAGAGTGTTAGCGGTCTGGACTCGCCCGCATCCTGCGGGCCGTTGAATCGCTTGCAAGCGAAACACTTTCGAGTCCCAAACCGTGCTCCCCGCAGGGGGACCACTCTTGTAACTAAATTCTGGCGGAGCGGACGGGACTCGAACCCGCGACCTCCGACGTGACAGGCCGGCATTCTAACCAACTGAACTACCACTCCGTGAATACTTGCACTACCTGATCCGGTGTCATCCAGATCAGCTTTCAGCGATTGTCACCTCGCCAAAGGCAATTAGTTTACTGCATCTTTAAGCGCTTTGCCAGCTTTAAATTTCGGAACTTTTGCGGCCTTGATCGTCAGCGATTCATTGGTGCGCGGATTGCGTCCCGTGCGTGCAGCACGCTCGCCCACGCTGAACGTACCGAAGCCGACCAAAGTCACGGTATCGTTGTTCTGCAAGCTGGTCGTAACGGCCGCCATCATCGCGTCGAGTGCGCGCGTGGCCGATGCTTTGGTGATGTCCGCCGACTTGGCGATTTCTTCGATTAGTTCAGTCTTGTTCACTCGATGGTCCCATCCTGGCTTTATTGCACGCGGTCTGTTCGATCCACGCGGCGGACGTTTATCCGCAGCGCGTATTAAACAAGCCGCCCTCCCCCGTGTCAAGGCGAAAAAAAGGCGCCATCGAAATGGCGCCTTTCCTGTAATGCCAGTGAAAGCTTAGTGCTTGACGACTTCGGCCTGGCCGTCCGCAGGCACTGCTGGCGCAACCGCCACCGCAGGCGCTTCGACGATCGCCGTCGGCGGCCGCTCCAGCGCAATCTCCAGCACCTTGTCGATCCAGCGCACCGGAATGATCTCCAGCTTGTTTTTCACCGTGTCAGGAATCTCCGCGAGATCCTTGACGTTCTGCTCGGGAATCAAGACCGTCTTGATGCCGCCGCGCTGCGCTGCCAGCAGCTTTTCTTTCAAGCCGCCGATCGGCAGCACTTCGCCGCGCAAGGTGATCTCGCCCGTCATCGCCACGTCGGCGCGGACCGGGATGCCGGTGAAGACCGACACCATCGCCGTCGTCATCGCGATACCGGCCGACGGACCGTCTTTCGGGGTCGCCCCTTCCGGCACGTGAATGTGGATGTCCGATTTTTCGAACACTTCATTCTTGATGCCGACCCGGTTGGCACGCGAGCGCACCACCGTGCGGGCGGCCTGGATCGACTCTTTCATGACGTCGCCCAGGGTACCCGTGCTGACCACGGCGCCTTTGCCAGGCATCTGCACCGCTTCGATGGTCAGGAGATCGCCACCGACTTCGGTCCACGCCAGACCGACCACCTGGCCGACCTGGTTTTCCTTTTCGGCGACGCCGAAATCGTAGCGGCGCACGCCGAGGAATTTGTCCAGGTTCTTGTTGGTGACGGCGACCTTTTTCTCGGTCTTCTTCAACAACAGCATCTTGACGACCTTGCGGCAGATTTTCGACACTTCGCGTTCCAGCGAGCGCACGCCGGCTTCGCGGGTGTAATAGCGGATGATGTCGCGCAGGGCCGATTCGGCCACCGTGATTTCATCTTCCTTCAAGCCGTTGGCCTTGATCTGCTTCGGCAGCAGATAACGCTGGGCGATGCTGGTCTTTTCATCCTCCGTGTAACCGGACAGGCGAATCACTTCCATGCGATCGAGCAGCGCCGGCGGAATGTTGTACGAGTTCGAGGTCGCCACGAACATCACGTCCGACAGATCGAAATCGACTTCGATGTAATGGTCCGAGAAGGTGTGATTCTGTTCCGGGTCCAGCACTTCCAGCAAGGCCGACGACGGATCGCCGCGGAAGTCCGCGCCCATCTTGTCGATCTCGTCGAGCAGGAACAGCGGGTTGCGCACGCCGACTTTCGCCAGCGATTGCAGCACCTTGCCCGGCATCGAGCCGATATACGTGCGGCGGTGGCCGCGGATCTCGGCTTCGTCGCGCACGCCGCCCAGGGCCATGCGCACGAACTTGCGGTTCGTCGCGCGGGCGATGGACTGGCCCAGCGAGGTTTTACCCACGCCCGGAGGACCGACGAAGCACAGGATCGGCGCTTTCAGCTTGTCGACGCGCTGCTGCACTGCCAAATACTCGAGGATGCGTTCCTTGACCTTGTCGAGGCCGTAGTGATCGCCTTCCAGCACTTTCTCGGCGTTCACCAGGTCGTTGTTCACCTTGGACTTTTTCTTCCACGGCAGATTGACCAGGGTGTCGATGTAATTGCGCACGACGGTGGCTTCGGCCGACATCGGCGACATCAGCTTCAACTTTTTCAGTTCGGCGGTGGCCTTGTCGAGCGCTTCCTTCGGCATCTTGGCGGCGATGACCTTCTTCTCCAGCTCGTCGATGTCGGCGCCGTCTTCGCCCTCTCCCAATTCTTTCTGGATGGCTTTGACTTGCTCGTTCAGGTAGTACTCGCGCTGCGATTTTTCCATCTGGCGTTTGACACGGCCGCGGATGCGCTTCTCGACCTGCAGAATGTCGAGTTCACCTTCCAGCTGGCCGAGCAGATGCTCGAGGCGCTTGGCGACATTGAAAATCTCCAGGATGACTTGCTTCTGCTCGAGTTTCAAGGGCAGATGGGCGGCAACGGTGTCGGCCAGGCGGCCGGCGTCGTCGATGCCTGCCAGCGAGGCGAGGATCTCGGGTGGAATCTTTTTGTTGAGTTTGACGTACTGGTCGAACTGCTGAACGATGGCGCGGCGCATCGCCTCGACTTCGGAATCGTCGCCGATTTCCGAGCTGATCGGGGTCAGGTCGGCGATGAAATGCGAGGCGCCGTCGCTGATGTGGTTGATGCGGGCGCGCTGGGCGCCTTCGACCAGCACCTTGACGGTGCCGTCCGGCAGCTTGAGCATTTGCAGGATGTTGGCCACGCAGCCGATTTCATAAATATCGGAGGCGGACGGCTCGTCTTTTGCCGCTGCCTTCTGGGCGGCAAGCATGATGCTCTTGCCCTGTTCCATGGCCGCTTCGAGCGCCTTGATGGATTTCGGACGGCCGACAAACAGGGGAATTACCATATGCGGAAAGACGACCACGTCGCGCAACGGCAATAATGGCAGCGTCGTTTGCTCGGTTAATTTAGAAGTTGTCATGGCATACCTTATAGAAAGCGTGATTACGATGTTGGCACTCGCTGCCTGATTACAAGGCCGGTTTGCAAAAATATTTTCGGCGGAGTAATTAAACCGAAATCTCTGCTGTTATACCGGCCATTACGATAGTGATTTCAAACCTGAATGCAAAAAAACCATGTGCCGGTCTTGAATGCGAAAAAGCCACTGCACGGTGAGGCACCGCGAGTGGCTTTTCGATTGAAGCCTGCTTCTTTTATTGAGATAAATTGTACTGCCAAGAATTACCGCGCGACACCTGTTTTGTTGTGTGCGCGCATGAAATTCTCAATTTTCTCCAGAGGCTTTCGCGGTTTCGCTGTAAATCAGTAAAGGTTTCGCGCCGTTCGTGATCGTATTTTCATCGATCACGACCTTAATGACGTTTTGCTCGTTCGGTAATTCGTACATCACATCGAGCAATGCGTGTTCCAGGATCGAGCGCAAACCGCGCGCGCCGGTCTTGCGCGCCAATGCTTTACGGGCAATCGCGTGCATCGCGGCGGGGCGAATTTCCAGCTCCGCGCCTTCCATTTCCAATAACTTGGAATACTGTTTGATCAAGGCGTTTTTCGGCTCGATCAAAATCTGGATCAAGGCGTCTTCCGTCAATTCGGACAAGGTCGCCACCACCGGCAAACGGCCGACCAGTTCGGGAATCAGGCCGAACTTGATCAGGTCTTCCGGTTCCGCTTCCAGCAGCACTTCGGAGGCGGCCCGCTGGGTCTGGCTCTTCACCGCGGCGGAGAAGCCGATGCCGCCCTTGTCGGAACGGTTCTGGATGATTTTCACCAGGCCGTCGAAGGCGCCGCCGCAAATGAACATGATGTTGGTCGTGTCGATCTGCACGAAATCCTGGTTCGGATGCTTGCGCCCGCCCTGCGGCGGCACCGAGGCCATGGTGCCCTCGATCAGCTTCAGCAAGGCTTGCTGCACGCCTTCGCCGGAGACGTCGCGGGTAATCGACGGATTGTCCGACTTGCGCGAAATCTTGTCGATCTCATCGATATAGACGATGCCGCGCTGGGCTTTCTCGACTTCGTAGTTGCAGCTTTGCAGCAGCTTCTGGATGATGTTTTCGACGTCCTCGCCCACATAGCCCGCTTCGGTCAGGGTGGTGGCGTCGGCAATGACGAAGGGCACGTTCAGCATGCGCGCCAGGGTCTGGGCCAGCAGGGTCTTGCCGGAACCGGTAGGACCGACCAGCAGGATGTTCGACTTGGCCAGCTCGACGTCGTCTTTCTTGCCCAGGTATTTCAGGCGCTTGTAGTGGTTGTACACGGCCACCGACAGAATGCGCTTGGCGGTCTGCTGGCCGATCACGTACTGGTCCAGCAAGGCGGCGATCTCGTGCGGCGTCGGCAAGTCCGACTTGGCGCTGCCGGCCACGCTCTCCACGCTCGAGGTTTCGTCGCGGATGATGTCGTTGCACAGGTCGATGCATTCATCGCAAATGAACACGGACGGGCCCGCGATGAGCTTTTTCACTTCGTGCTGGCTCTTGCCGCAGAACGAGCAGTACAGGAGTTTTTCGCCGCTGGAGGATTTTTTGTCTGACATGGGCAGGGGTCTCGTCGTTTGATGCTAGCTAATTGCTATAGAAATAACTGTGATTCGGCTGCGCAACTGTGCCGCGCATATGCCATGCTAACCGAAATAAAAACCAAACGCCCGAACGTTTGAGGCGCCCGGGCGTTTGATTACAACAGCGCGGCTTTGATCAAGCTCAAGCGCGCGTCGTCAGGACTTTATCGATCAGACCGTAGTCCGCTGCTTCATCGCCGGACATGAAACGGTCGCGGTCGGTGTCGCGATGAATCTGTTCGATCGTCTTGCCGGTTGCATCGGCCAGGATCTTGTTCAGACGCTCACGCAAATACAGAATTTCCTTGGCCTGGATTTCAATGTCCGACGCCTGGCCCTGCGATCCACCGGATGGCTGGTGAATCATGATGCGCGAGTTCGGCAAGGAAAAACGCTTGCCCTTGGCGCCGGCAGCCAGCAGGAAGGCGCCCATCGAGGCCGCCATGCCGGTGCACAGGGTGGAAACGTCAGGCTTGATGAAATTCATGGTATCGAAAATCGCCAGGCCGGCCGAAACCGAACCGCCCGGCGAATTGATGTACAGCGAAATATCCTTGTCGGGATTTTCGCTCTCGAGGAACAACAGCTGCGCCACGATCAGGTTGGCCATCTGGTCGTTGACCGGGCCCACCATGAAAATGACACGTTCCTTGAGCAATCGCGAATAGATGTCGTAGGAACGTTCCCCACGGCCGCTCTGCTCGACCACCATCGGAATGAGGCCGAGTGCTTGTGTGTCCAATGCCGGATTGTGATTCATCGCTATTTCCTTGTCTGCTGCCGCCGAGAGTGCCGAAGTCTTTCAGCACTCTACAGCAACATTACGCTTGTGGGTTGCTTCCCATCAACTCATCGAAGGCCACCGGTTTTGCCGTGACCTTCGCTTTACCGAGTACGTAGTTGACGACGTTTTCTTCTAAAACAAGGGCTTCGACTTCGGCCAGGCGATTACGGTCGCCGTAGTAGTACTTCAGCACTTCTTTCGGGTCTTCGTAGCTCTGCGCGAAATCTTCGATCTGGGCCTTGACCTGCTCGGGGGTGGCCTGCAGCTTGTGCTCGGTGACCAGTTGCGACAGGATCAGACCCAGGCGCACGCGGCGCTCGGCCTTGGTGGCGAACAGCTCGATCGGGAACGGCATGTTCTTGACGTCCATGCCGCGCTGGGCCATGTCCTGGCGGGTGATTTCGGCCAGGCGCTCGGAATCCTGGGCGATCATGACTTGCGGCACGTCCATCTCGGTCACTTTCACCAGGGCGTCCATCACGGCTTCCTTGTTGCGCGCTTTCACGCGGCCGGCGACTTCACGCTCGAGGTTGACCTTGATGTCGTCGCGCATCTTGGCGACGTCGCCGTCGTCGATGCCCAGCGACTTGGCAAATTCGGTGTCGACTTCCGGCAGGTGCGCCCATTCCAGGCCTTGCAGGGTGATGGTGAACTCGGCGGTTTTGCCGGCCACATCTTTACCGTGGTAGTCCTCCGGGAAAGCCAGTGGGAAAGTCTTCGACTCGCCCACTTTCAGGCCGACGGTGGCTGCTTCGAATTCCGGCAGCATGCGGCCTTCGCCGAGCACGAAGGAGTAGCCGTCGGCTTTGCCGCCTGGGAACTCGACGCCGTCGATCGAACCGGTGAAGTCGACGGTGACCTTGTCGCCGTTGGCCGCAACTGCTTCGCCGCCGTCGCCGTGTTCGCCCTGCTCACCCTTCGTGTGGTAATGCACGCGCTGCTTGCGCAGGATGTCGATGGTCTTGTCGATTTCGGCATCCGAGACGTCGGCCTTGACGGTTTCGATCTCGACGCCTTCCAGCTCGCCTACCTTGACTTCAGGATAGACTTCGAAGGTCGCGTCGAAGCTCAGGGTGCCTTCTTCGCTGTCTTCTTTTGGCTCGATTTTCGGGAAACCGGCAACGCGCAGCTGCTGTTCGTTGGCAGCGGCGTTGAAGGCGCGGCCAACCTTGTCGTTCAAGACGTCCGACTCGATCTGGTAGCCGTACTGCTGGGCGACCATCTTCATCGGCACCTTGCCAGGACGGAAGCCCGGAGCCTTGGCCGTTTTGGCCTGCTGTTTCAAGCGCTTTTCAACTTCCGTACGGACGTCAGCCAGCGGAAAAGAGATCGTCATGCGACGCTCGAGTTTACCCAGGGATTCGACTGCAGTTGCCATTGTAAAAATCGTCCAAAAAAAGTGTCTAATATTCGTGGTGCGAGGAGGGGGACTCGAACCCCCACACCATTGCTGGCGTCAGGACCTAAACCTGGTGCGTCTACCAATTTCGCCATCCTCGCGGGATCGCAGCCGGTCTTTGCCGGATG
>JACXTT010000547.1_pt1 | contig 64396 bp, 54 predicted proteins | sample 9270951 | NCBI WGS metagenome assembly JACXTT01 (sample SAMN15532306, study PRJNA645909) | rock metagenome | isolation source: weathered quartz diorite | place: Puerto Rico | collected 2017-06-21 | reverse complement strand
GCCCGCGCCATTGCCGAGCGCTGCCCGTCAGTGATTCACGTCAGCCCCTATCTTTTCGCCGACTGGCACATGATCAATCGCGCCCGCTATAAGGGCAATGACATTTTCAACATTGACATCGGCGGCACCGAGGAAGCCTACGCCGCCGGCGGGACGGTCATGCGCTTCGGCCGCTTCTTCACCGACGCCGAGAGTCTCCACCACATGCCCGTCACCGTCATCGGTGAGGATCTACAAAAGGCTTTCTTCCCCAGCATCGATCCGGTTGGCAAATGGATCGAAGTCAACGGTCACCAGTTCGAGGTCATCGGCGTTATGGAGCGCCCCGCCGCTTCCTTCCCCGGCCAGGAAGACCTGCGCGTACTGCTGCCGTACTTCACCATGCACAAGCTGTTCCCCAATAACCAGGAGAACATGATCATCGTGGTTGCCCGGCCAGGCATGCTGGCGCAGGCCGAAGATGAAGTCCGCGCGGTGATGCGTATCGAGCGGCACGTGCCCACGAATGCGCCCGACAATTTCACGATCTCGAGTTCCGAACAGTTGATCGAGGATTTTCACAAGGTCACCGCCATGGTGGCGCTGGTCATCGTGGTGCTCAGTTCCATCGGCCTGCTGGTCGGCGGCATAGGCGTCATGAACATCATGCTCGTATCGGTCACCGAGCGTACGCGCGAAATCGGCATCCGCAAAGCCATCGGCGCGCGCCGCAGCGACATCGTCGTCCAGTTCCTCACTGAAGCCGTGGTGCTCACCGGACTGGGCGGAGCGCTTGGCATGTTCTTCGGTTGGCTGGTTTCGCTGGCCGCCAGGCTGGTCTTTCCGTCCCTGCCCACCGCTGTTCCCGTGTGGGCCGCCGTGCTCGGCATCGCCGTGTCTGTCGGCGTTGGCCTGTTCTTCGGCATCTGGCCCGCCACTCGCGCCGCGCGCCTCGATCCCGTGGTGGCTCTGCGGTATGAATAGCTTGCTAATCTGAGAAATTGATTCTATGGCGTCTCCGGACACACAACCGCTCGCCCCGGCTCTCGCCGCAATCCCGCAAATTTCGGATGCGGTTCTGCGCGACGTCGACCGCTACCGCGATGCCTTCCTCCACGCCGATCCGTTCAAGCACATAGCGATTGAAAATTTCTTCGAGCCTTCGTTCGCCGAAAGGTTGCTTGCGGATTTCCCCAGCTTCAACCCGCATCTCGCCAAAAACGAGGTCGGGCTCGCCGGCGGAAAGGCCGTCAATACCAACATCCGCCAGATCAGCCCCATCTATCAGGAGCTCTACGAGTTGATCGCTTCGCAGCCCTTCCTCGAATTCGTGAGCCGCCTTTCCGGCATCCCCGATCTCATTCTCGATCCCAAAATGTACGGCGGTGGCACTCACGATAACCGCCATGGCCAGGAACTCGACCCACATGTCGATTTCAACTACGACGAAGCCGAGCAGCTCCACCGCCGCCTGAACCTGATCGTCTATATGAACCCGGAATGGTCTCCCGAATGGGGTGGCGCGCTCGAAATTCACTCCAACCCGCGCGATCCCGGCACCAACCTTATCAAGAGCTATTCTCCGCTCTTCAACCGCGCCGTGATGTTCGAGACCAACGAGTTTTCCTGGCACGCCTTTCCCAAAATCGATCTGCCCGACGGCAAGCGTCATCTCTCACGGAAATCAATTTCCATTTATCTCTACACCAAGGACCGCCCCGCGGAAGAAATCGCCCCCATGCACGGCACCTTTTACGTGCAGCGTCCCCTCGCGCCGCGCTTCGCGCCGGGTCACACGCTCACCGAGCAGGACATCGACGAGATTCGCAGGCTTATCGGCCGCCGCGACCATTGGATCGAGGTTTATCAGCGGATGGAGCTCGAGAAGAACCGGGAGATCGCCGGCAGAACGCGCGTCGTCCAGGACCTCACGGCTTACGTTCGCGCCCCGCTGACCGGCTACGTTCTGCAAGTAGGACCGTCCGCGGGCCTCTACGCCGATGGCTGGGTGGCCTCGCAAGCCGAATTGCAGATTCGTCCCATAGTGCCGGTGTCGGAGCTCGTGTTGCGCGGCTACCGCTTGGATGGCTTCCCGCCCGGCCGCCTCCGTCTTTCTGTTGAAACGTCTCCCGATAATGTGACCACCGCGGTTTCCCCGCTCGCGACGGGTCCGTTCGAGATCATCGTGCCGCTGCCGCAAGTAACCACCGATACCCTGCTAGTCAAGCTCATCTTTGAATCCGAGGGCGCGCGCACCGCGGCCGCCGGGGATGACCGCGATCTGGCATTCTTCCTGGCGGAACTCCGCGCCCGCCACCCAGGAATCCCGGAGCCTGACGATGCGGATCCCTTCCAGATCAAGGAGTCGCAATGAGAATCAATACAGCGCTCGCCGTGTTCATTTTCGCGCTGGCGCCGGGCTGGGCCACGGCAGCCGTCGCCGACGCGTCCGCCAACGGGTTTACGGTCAAGGTGACACTCCGCGTCCAGGCCCCGCCCGACGACGTTTACCGCCGGATCATCCGCAACGTTGGCGACTGGTGGAACCCCAGTCACACATTCTCCGGCAGCTCTCGTAACCTGATCATCGAAGAGAGAGCCATGGGATGCTTCTGCGAAAAACTCCCCAACCACGGCGCCGTTCGTCACATGGAGGTGCTCTACTTCGCCCCGGGCGAGAGACTGAAGCTCAGCGGCGCGCTGGGTCCGCTGCAATCGATGGCTGCCGCCGGAACTATGGACATCCAGCTCTCTGCTTCCGAAGGCGCCACCAAACTCGACGTCACTTACGCCGTCACCGGCTATCTTTCCGCCGGCATGAACACCTGGGCCGCTCCCGTCGATTCCGTCATCACCGAGCAGTTCACCCGCCTCAAGAACTACACCGAGCGCGGAGATCCCGCCGCCAAGTAGACGAAGGCCGCGTCGCAGATTCCTGGTTAACACTTCTAACTCTCAACCGTGCGCCCCGCGCCGGTCTGTGACCGCTCTTCACACCGTCATTCTCGCTGATCGCTGAATCGAAAGCGGCCCTGCGTGGCCCTCCGCTTGCCTGACCTCGCCCATCGACTCCACCATGCGTCCCCCCTATTCTTCTGATCATCCCGCTTCTTGCCCTCGGCATCCTCGGGTTGCCCCGCGCTCGCGCGCAAAACGTGTCCGTTGGCGTTGTCGCGGGCGCCAATCTGAACGCCGATTTCCGAACTGTGTTCGTGCCGAATGGCATCGCTCCCGGTATCGACTTCCTGCAGCGCTCCGATTCCGGCACTTTGATTGGTGGCGCCGCGATTGAGTGGCGCTTCTCCCGCCCTCTGTCGCTCGAACTGGACGCCGTGTACCGCCGGCTGCGCGGAAGCGACTTCACCGTCGTTACGTGGGAGTTCCCCGTGCTCGCGAAATACCGTTTCGCTTTTCACGGCGTAAGACCATTCATCGAAGCCGGGCCGTCTTTTCGCGCCACTGGAAACCTCAACGGCGTGAATCCCTCGCACTACGGGATCACCGCCGGATTAGGCGTCGAAATGCATCTGAGAAACTGGAGTATCGCGCCGGCGGTGCGCTATACGCGCTGGGCGCCCGACCATTCACTCGATGCCCAGACCATCCCGAATCAAGTCGAGTTTCTGGTCGGATTCAGTCGCGCCCTCGAGTCGAACTGGCGCCCCTTGGGCCGGCATCTTTCCTTGGGTGTGGTCGCGGGATCGAGCTTGACCGGCGATTTCCAATCCTACTCATCTGCTGTTCATGTGGTCAGCGTGATTCCTAATCCGGGCGGTGGGTTCTCTCTCCACGAGTCGGATGGCACACTATTTCAATATTCGGGTCCCAGGAGCTTCATCGCCGGCCCCATGGTGGAACTCGCGTTGCCTCGCGGGCTGTCGCTTGAGGCGGAGGCCGTGCACCGTCCGGTGCGCTCCGCTTCGCGGGAAGTTCTCGCCGATGGAACCACGTCCGTTTTCGAGGGCGCCATCACCACCTGGGATTTTCCGGTTCTCGCGAAATATAAATGTGCCCTGGGCCGCATAACGCCGTTCGCCGAGCTCGGGCCGTCCTTCCGCCTGCCTCAGGAGGTCAATGGAGCGGCGCTTTCCCATTACGGGGCCACTGCCGGAGCCGGCATCGAGGCCCGGTGGCATGCCCTCAAAATCGCGCCCGCCTTGCGCTACACGCACTGGGCCCGTGGAGGCGGAGCAGTTCTGGGCTCGGGGTCCGGCGTTCTCCGGAATCAGGCCGAGCTTGTGGTCGGCTTTTCCTTCTGACGCCCGCTCAACTTAAACAAACGCCGCATGTTAGCATCCGTTTCTCCCCGCTTGAGGCGCGTCGTGCCGGCTACCCCGCCCCCGCGTGACTAAACTTTAACTTGCGCGTCTACCTCAATTGGGTGGCTGAAGATCGCGATAAACTCGGGGGTTATGCAGCAAGATGCGGCTGGCGCAGTCAGCGCGCGGGCTGTTGCGAAGGCGGATGAACCCGCCCTCATCCGGGCGGTGCAGCACGGCGATCAGGACGCTTTCGAGCAACTGGTCCGTGCTTACGACCAAAGTGTTTTGCGCCTGGCCATGAACCTGTTGCGGTCCCCGGAGGACGCGCGGGACGTTTATCAGGAAGCCTTTTTACGGGTCTATCGGAACATTCACACGTTCCGCTTCGATTGTAGCTTTCATACATGGCTGTATCGGATCGTGACCAACATCTGCCTGGACCACTTGCGCAAACGCAAAGTCCGGCGCGAGGAATCCGCCGTGGTCGATACGGTGGATGGCCCGGTGGATCGCATGGATAGTTTCGAGCAGGAAGGCGCGCACGCCGATCCCGAGCGCAGCCTGTGGACCAGCCAGCTCGGCGGCCGCATCAACGCCGCTTTGAACGGTCTGACGCCGCGCGAGCGCATGGTGTTTGAGTTGCGCCACTATCAGGGGCTGCGGCTGCGTGCCATCGGGGAAATGCTCGGCACCAGCGAAGAGGCGGCCAAGAATTGCTTGTTTCGCGCCACCCAGAAGATGCGGGGAGTGTTAGGAGATTTGGTTTGACTTGCGATGCAGTGACCAAAGCCATTCCGCTTTATTATTACGGTGAGCTTGCGCCCGATGTCGAGGAAGGCGTCGAGGATCATCTGGCCTCCTGCGCCGGTTGCCGGGTGGAGATGGAGCGCCAAAGATCCATGGCCGCCGCGCTCGACCAGGCCCGCGTCCCGCCGTCTCCCGAGCTGCTGGCCGAATGCCGCCATGAGCTCGTGCGCGCCGTCTATCGCCAGGACGCACCCGCCCCCCGTCACGACGCTTCCGATCCTTGGGGGTTGTTCCGCGCTGGGTTTCGGTCCCTGTGGGGTCCCGGCATCCGCTTCGGCCAACCGGTGGGCGCGGTGGCGCTGTTGGCGTTCGGATTTTTTGTCGCGCGGTTTACTGCCAACTCGCCCTCTGGCGCCAGTCTCGCCGGCATGACCGGCACCGACGCCATGACGTCGAGCATTCGCTCCGTGCAGCCCCAGGCTGACGGCGTGGTCCGGATTTCCCTCGATGAGACCCGGCGGCGCGTGATTTCAGGCCGCCTCGATGATCAGAAAATTCGTGTCCTGCTTATGGCGGCTGCTCGCGAGCAGGACAACCCCGGCGTCCGCGTCGAATCCGTCGGGCTGTTGAAGAACCAGTGCAACTTCTCCGATATCCGCGCCGCATTGCTTGAAGCCGTGCTACATGATCCCAATCCCGGCGTGCGCCTGAAAGCTCTCGAGGGGTTGAAGAGTTTTGGCGCCAACGCCGACGTGCGCCACGCGCTGGCGCAGGTGCTGCTGAAGGATCAGAATCCCGGCGTGCGCATTCAGGTGATCGATCTGCTCATTGCCAATCAGGACCCCGCCACCGTCGGGGTGCTCCAGACTCTGATTGGAAAAGAAGACAACAGTTATGTCCGCCTGCGCTGCCGCAACGCTCTGCGTGAGATGAACGCTTCGGTCGGAACATTCTGACGGGATGATTTGAAGAGCATGATGCGAGACATCCAACTCGGGCTGATAGCGTTGCTGGCGACGGCCGCCTGTGCGGGCGAGCCTCGGCTGCGGCGCGAAGGGCCGTTCTGGGTTGATGTCGAGAAGGGATCGATACAGGCGCCCCGGAGTAACATCCGCATCCGCACCATCGGTGCCGTCCGCGTTAAGGGCGCCGCCGGCAGCGAACTTTCCTATGTCGTCGTAAAACGCGTCAAGGCGGGGAGTGAAGCCCAGGCCCGGCGGCTGCTGAATGCTTATCGGGTCCATGCTTCCCGCCGCGGCGCGCTCACGGTTCTGGTGGTGCAGGGCGGGTCGGAGCTGGCGGAGCTGGCTGTCACAGTGCCCATGACTGCGAGCGAAGTCACCGTCGAGACGCGCGCCGGCGCTATCGACGCCTCTCAGTTTGATGGCGCCTTGAAGGCCGAAACCGGCGCTGGCGCTGTCACCATCGGTCAGGTCGCCGGGGATGTGGCTGCCAAGACCGCCGGAGGCGATATCTCGCTTGGCAAGATCGGCGGCAATGCCCGTTGCGTTTCCGGCGGCGGCACCATCAGGGCCGGCGTGATTCGTGGTCAGGCTTCCCTCGAAACAGCTGGTGGAGACATCATGGTCCAGCAGGTCGATGGACCTGTGCGCTGCTCGACCGCTGCCGGCGGCATTCACATCGCCCAGGCCGGTGACATCGTAATCGCCGATACGGCAGGCGGTCCCATCGACGTCGACTATGCCAAGGGTATGGTGACTGCGAAGAACTCCTCCGGGGGCCCCATTCAAGTGCGTACGGCGTCCGGAGTCACTTGCGAGAGCGCGGGTGGCGGAATCAATCTGACCAGCGTCGGTGGCAGCCTCAAGGCTGAGACGGGCGTCGGTAGTATCATCGCCCGGTTCCAGACCCAGCCCGTGGCGGATTCTTTCCTCAGCACCAGCCATGGTGACATTACGGTATGGATTCCGTCCAATTTGAGGGTCACGGTCCGCGCGCAGAATGGCAGCTATGGCGGGAGCCGGCGAATTGTTTCCGAGTTCCCGGATATCAAAGTCAAGGCGGTCGGCTTCGCCACTCTTGCGGAAGGCATTCTCAACGGTGGGGGCCCGCTCGTGCGTATCGCGGGCAGCGGCGGTATGATTTACATCCGGCGCGAAGAGAAGTAGAAGCGAAGGTGCGGAGAGGATTTGGTTATGAGTATCAGGATATTTATTTCGGGGATTTGTGTGGGGGGTTTTCTGGCGCAGGTGCTGCCGGCTGACCCTCCAGCCGATACGCGCGCCAAAACGGAAGCGCATCGCATCGTCATGCCGCGGGGCTCGAGCTACCTCGGCATCGCAGTGGTCGAAATCGATTCCGATCGCGCCAAGGCGCTTCACCTCAAAGAGGAACGTGGCGTGGAAGTCACCTGTCTGGACCCCGGTAGCCCGGCCGAAAAGGCCGGTCTGAAGGCGGGTGACGTGGTGCTCGAATACAACGGAGAGCACGTCCAGGGGGGAGAGCAGTTCATCCGCCTGGTTCGTGAAACACCCGCCGGCCATACGGCCAAGTTGGTGGTGTGGCGCAACGGCGTCAACGAAACCCTGACGGCTGCCGTAGGGCAGCGGCCGCCGGGTGCCTTTGCGTTCCAGTTCAACGGTGAAGATTTCACTCAGGAAATGCCGCCGATGCCGCCGGCTCCGGTCATGCCGTCGATTCAGATTCCCGATATTCCCCGCTCGTTCATGACCTGGGGCAGCCCCGTGCTGGGTATCGAGAGCGAAACGCTCAACCCGCAGCTTGCTGAGTACTTCGGCGTTAAGGAGGGCGTGCTCGTGCGCTCCGTCACGGCCAACTCCAGCGCCGAAAAGGCTGGTTTCAAAGCCGGCGACGTCATTATCAAGGTGGATGGGGAAAAGGTCACAACTCCGAGGGAAATATCCAGCATTCTTCAGGCGGGACGTTCCAGAAAAACTCTTCCGGTTACGGTTGTAAGGCGTCAGAAGGAGGTCGTTTTGAATGTGACGCTGGAGGAGAACTCTTACTGGCAGGTATTGGAAACGAAGGAGTTACTGTAGAAAAGGCAGGTTGAAGGTGGCGCGAACCTTGGGGCCTGCTTTTAGTGCTGTACCAGGAAACGGAAATCTCTTAAATTGAACCGCTTTTCTGCATTAATTGGGAGCAGCTCCGGTACAACGTCGGTTTTGGAGTGATAATACGCGAGCAGTTCGGATTCATCGAATTCGATGGCCTTCGCATATTGGCGGATGTAGCTGGTGTTGTAGATTCCGCCCGGAAGTTTCTTGAACTCGCCTTCTTCAATCGCCTGCAGCGATCGAACGCTGATTTTGGTGTTTTGAGCGATCTGCTCGAGAGATAGGCCTCTGTTTCGACGGATCGAAGCTAGCCCTAGCACGCTGTTGTCATGACCCACCGTCGTTTCCTCCTCGTAGTACGCTGTCTAACAATCGGTTTCAACGGGAAAAACGTTTATACCGTGTCGTCGAAAAATATTCAGCGCCCACGTACTTCGTTAAAAACAGTACGAGTGTAGCACAAGTACTTTGTTTGATACACTCTTGTCAAATGTTAGTATCGCGAAGATACTTCAACGCACTAGCCGCCGCAGCGGGGCTGGCGTGCCTTCCCAAAACGGCCCGTGGCGGGCGACCCCGGCCCAAATTAGTAGTGCTTCTGATTGCCGAAGAATTTCGCTCGGATTATCTGGATTTATACGGGAATTTTCTGTGCGCCGGCGGTTTCCGGCGGCTGATGGAGGAAGGGGCTTACTTCCCGGAGTGCCAGATGGCCGCAACTACCTTTACTTCCGGTGGCTTAGCGACCGTATCGACGGGTGCCTATCCGCAGCTCCATGGGATCGTGGCGGACTCCTGGTACGACCGCGCCACTCGACGGCCGATACGGGCAACCCCAGACGCCCTTCAGGCGACTACCCTGGCCGAACAACTGGCAGCAGCGGACTCCGCCAACCGCAATTTCGCCGTGGCGCTGGACTTGCACGACGCGGCCCTACTCGCCGGCAGCACCCAGGCAGCCCGGTTTTACGCCGACTCCGACGGTCGCTTCGCCGCCCAGGGCAGGGCCGAAAATGCCGACTGGCTCGCCCAATTTAATCAGGCAAATGACCCCGCCAAGCTGAGGAATGCGCCATGGACCGCTCTCGGCGCCAAGCCAGGAGCCCCGCCGCTCCGGACCCTGACCTTTGACCCGGCCCGGCCGGATGATTTTCTCGCCCTTTACTGGGCGTCCCCCTTTGGCCAGCTGGCCCAAATGAACCTCGTCCGGGAAATGGCGGTTCAGGAAGGGCTGGGACAGAGACAGGGCATGGATCTTCTCACGGTCGCACTTGGCTCCCTGGCGCTTCTGGGCTATGAGGTGGGAGGCGACTCCCCACTGATGCGCGAGCTGGTGCTGCATCTGGACAAACAGGTGGAAGCGCTATTGACCTTTCTGGACAAGAACTTAGGGCCGCGCAACTACGCCCTGGCTTTCACCGCCGCTCACGGGGCCGCGTCCGACCCGGACGGCCGCCGTGCAGAGCTCGCGATCCCGGGCGAGAGGGTAGCTCACACCATCAACCAGGCGCTTTCGGCGCATTACGACCTCAAAGGCCGCAAAAGCGCGTTTGTCGAGCGCTATCTCTACCCTTTTCTCTATCTGCGGCTCAATGAACTGCACAAGGCGTATATCGACCCCCGGGAGGCGCGAGCGCTCGCCGGGCAGGCGGCGCTTAGTATCCCAGGCGTCGCCGGCTACTACACGGCTGACGGCGACTCGTCGCATTCCGGCGACTGGCTGCGCCGTTTCCGCAACAGCTTTCACGCGGTGCGGTCGGGCGACGTGATGCTCGCGTACGGGCCGGATCACGTGGAGGATTACGGGGCCGGGCGAGGGATCTCCTACGGGTCCTTGTATAACTACGACACGCGGGTGCCATTGATCCTTTACGGTGCGCCATTCGAAACGCAGCAGTTCGAAACGCAGGTGGAATCGATCGATCTGGCGCCGACGCTGGCGCGGGTTGCGGGGACGGCGTGGCCCTCCTCGGCGACCGGGCGGGTTTTGGGCGAAGCGCTGGTTTCGGCGGCCGAGGCATGACCGCGTCGCCCCTCGCCACCACACTCTGCGGGATACAACTTCGCAATCCGGTCATCGCCGCTTCGGGAACATTCGGGTACGGAATCGAGTTCGAAAAATTGGTGAATCTCGACGCGCTGGGCGGGCTGGTGGTGAAGGGCCTTTCGCGCGAGCCGATCGAGGGCAATCCGGAGCCGCGGTTGTGGGAGACGCGCGGGGGGATGATCAACTCCGTCGGATTGCAGAACATCGGGGTGCGGGCGTTCGTCAAAGATAAGCTGCCGCATCTGGCGAAGCGCAAGACCGCCGTATTCGCCAATGTTTTCGGCTGCACGACCGAGGACTACGCCGAGGTGGCGCGGGTGCTCGAAGACGCGCCCGGCCTGGCCGGTTACGAGCTGAATGTTTCATGCCCCAATACGCGTCACGGCGGGATTTTCTTCTCGAGCGATCCGGAGCTGCTGGCGGAAGTTGTGGCGGCGGTCCGGATCGTGGCGAAGCGGCCGTTGATCGTGAAACTTTCGCCGAATGTGGCGCAGATCGAGCCGCTGGCGAAGGCGGCGGAGGCGGGCGGCGCGGATGCGATTTCGCTAGTGAATACTTTTATCGCACTGGCCATCGACGCGCGCACGCGGCGGCCGCGGATCGGCGCGGGACTCGGCGGACTCTCGGGGCCGGCGATCAAGCCGGTCGCGCTGCGCATGGTCTATCAAGCGGCAAAGGCGGTGAGAATTCCGGTTGTGGGGATGGGCGGGATCGCGACCGGCGAAGACGCGGCGGAGTTCCTCATCGCGGGCGCGACGGCAGTGGAAGTGGGCACCGCGACCTTCTGGGACCCGGCAGCGCCGGTGCGCATCGCGCGCGAGTTGGGGGAATTTCTCAAACAGCAGAAGATCGAGCAGGTGAGCGAACTCGTGGGCACGCTCCAGCGTGATGTGCCATCGACTCAGACGTGAGTAAGGCGGATCAAAGGCGGTGCCTGACGATCAAGCGCCGGCCGTACATTGTCGGGCCGTGACGGCGAACTAAAGTTCGCCGCTGCACGCTCAAAGAGCGTGCGCCACAAGGTCAACCTCCATCTCTATACGCCAAAGATTGGGTTGATATTGTTGGAAGAAGCAAATAATTGTCGCTGCTATTTCGCAAAGTACCAATATTCGGTGATTCCGGTCAGGCCGTAAAAAACGAGCACACATCCGGCTAGGAAAAGACACACCCTTCCAACTGGCGTGACTGTGTGCGTCCCACGATTACGCCAGCTGAAGCGAGGGCCACCCATACGAAGGTCTTTTCTAAACGCGGCAACGGCAAAAATCAACCCAAGAACGACGGCAAAGGCACGGCCAAACCGGTCCATGCGGCCACGATATCGAGCACGACTCCTGATGTCAACGACTGAAACTGGCATGGTCCGTCGTGGCCCCATTCGCGATCAACATGCCCGAGCGAAGGAACCCTACTACATCCGAATGCGTTTTCCCGAGGACCGAACGCCGGGCGGGGGCACGCATGGTCATCGTCAATCGCGCCATACACAGCGGCGATATCTTCGGCATACCGAGCAAGGCGATTGTCTCGCTGGCCAGCCTGATGTCGGTGCTGCAAGTGGTGAGCGGCGTCATGATGTGGTGGAAGCGGCGGAATGCCACGCCGCGCGCGGCGGTGGCGGCGGAGCAGAGGGCGGGTTAATGCGGCTGCCCCGTCGGCGCGCTCCGGTGTGATGTACCATCGACTGATACATGACCGGAGGTACCCCCTTACTTTTTACCGAGCTGCGGGAACATCTGCCATCGTTCACGACCGGTATTCTGCCGTCGCAATCGATCGAGGAGTTGATTGCGGCGGGACACATCACCGGAGATCCCGCGGTGGCGGCGGAGCAGATTCAGCCTTCGAGCCTGGACTTGCGGATCGGGCCGGTGGCGTATCGCATTCGCGCCAGTTTCTTATCCAGCCGCAACGCGCGGGTGATCGACAAGCTGCACGACAATCATCTTTATAAGATCGACCTGACACGGCCGGCAGTGTTGGAGCGCGGGTGCGCGTACATGGCGCCGCTGGTCGAAGAGCTGAATCTGCCGGCGGATATTTCGGGCAAGGCGAATCCGAAGAGCACCACGGGACGGCTGGACGTTTTCACGCGCCTGATCACGGATTACGGCAGCGAATTCGAGCGCGTGCCGGCGGGCTACAAGGGGAAGCTGTACACCGAGATCGTGCCGCGGACGTTCAGCATCGTGGTGGGGCAGGGGGTGCGCTTGAACCAGTTGCGGCTGCGGCGCGGCAACCCGCCGCCTTCGGACACGGAGCTTGCGCGGCTGCACGAACAGGAGACGCTGGTCTATAACGAGAACGAATCGCCGGCCGATGCGCTGATTGCGAACAAGAGTCTGTGGCTGTCGGTGGACTTGAGCGGCGACGAAAGCTCGCCCGTGATCGGCTATAAGGCGCGCCGTAACACGGGGATGATCGACCTGGGCAGGATCAATCATTACGATCCGCTGGACTATTGGGAGCCGATTCACCGGACGCGGTCGCGCACCCTGGTGCTCGATCCGAACGATTTTTACATTCTGGCTTCGAAGGAGCGGGTGCGGATTCCGCAAACGTTCGCGGCCGAGATGGTGCCGTACGACCCGTCGGTGGGCGAGTTCCGGATTCACTACGCGGGTTTTTTCGATCCGGGATTCGGGTATGGCGCGGACGATATCAAGGGCACGCACGCGGTGCTGGAGGTGCGGTCGCATGAGGTGCCGTTTCTGCTGGAAGACGGACAAGTTGTGGGGCGCCTGGTGTTCGAGCGGCTGCTAAGCGCGCCGACAAAAGTTTACGGGCAAGGGATCGGGTCGAGTTACCAGCATCAGCGGCTGGCGTTGAGCAAGCAGTTTAAGAGGGGGTAGGGAAGAGCGCAGCGTGCACAGCCGCTAAACAGCGGCTCATGCGGAAAGTAGGGTCAGCCCCTCAACCATCGAATAATCGCCTCGATTGTGAGTGATGAGGGGAACCTGATAATAGAGGGCGCTGGCTGCGATCCAGGCGTCGGCGGTTTGGATTGGCCGCCCCCTCTTCCTGGCAGCGACGGATACTTCGGCCCATTGAACACACAACCCACGGTTCACTGCCAGGACGGTGTAGTTTGTGAGGTGTTGGGCTAGCTCCAACTTGCGGCGCGTACCCCAGTTGCGTTCGAGCGACCAGCGCTCCAGTTCGGCCAAAGTCATGAACGAGATGCCCAGTAGTTTGCCGGCGATGTGAGGGCGATAGGCAAGCGCTCTGGTGTCGCCCTTGAACAGCATCGACACCACGTCGGTGTCCACGATGGCGGCGTTCATCGAGACGCGTCGCTATCGGTTCCCTCGCGGCGCCATTCGCGCAGCATGGCGGAAAACTGTTCCGCCGTCTCGTCCTCGGGCGCGGGCTTCCCTAGTAATGCATCGAAATTATCGATCGGCACGACGCCCTGTTGCGCGGCCAGTTCCTGAAAGGACGGCGTCGCGGTCTGATCAACATGAGAGGAGGCGGTGTGCGGAACTCTCTTGCCCACGAGTTTAGGATAGCAGGCCGTTGGGCGGTACGCGCACTGCATCGCGGCTGTGCTCAGTATAGGGCCGAAATCCCGCACTTTGACCTCCGCCGTGTAATCCTCGATCGCGGAAATTCGTCTACACGGGTGATGGAGCCCGGCGCGACGTCCGGTATATTGACGGCCCTGGAGAGTCCTGCCGTCACCCTGGAAGACTTCGACGCGGTGGCGCGGCTGTATTGGCCGGTGGTGTTCCGCTTTGCGCTGGCCTCATTGCGGGACCGCGACGCGGCGGAGAATCTGACGCAAGACTGCTTTCTGCATGCTTACCGGCGGCGGGGACTGTTTCGCGGCGACGCGAGCATCAAGACGTGGCTGATGCAGATTGCGGTGAATCTGGTCCGGGATCGTTCACGCAACCGGCGGCTGCAATTCTGGAAGCGCAACTCCGCTGTTGACCTGAATGGCGCAAGCCAGCGGGTACCCGACGGGCGCAGTTCTCCGGAAGAACGGGCGTTGGTGAAGGAACTGGTACGCGCGGTTTGGGGCGCCGCCGCGAGCCTGCCGGAGAGGCAGCGCACCGTCTTCCTGCTGCGGTTTGTGGAGGACATGGATATCCTCGAGATCGCGCAGGCGGCGGGGATGAAAGAAGGCACGGTGAAGACGCACCTTTTCCGGGCGCTCGAGTCCGTCCGCAGGCGCGTTGGAGGAGAAGAATGAACCGGCACTTATCTTCGGAGCAATTTTCCTGGTGGATGGCGGGCGAGCACACGGCTGCCGAAGAACTGCACACAGAGGAATGTCTGGCGTGCGGCACCGAGCTGGCACGGATGGAACAGGCGCTCTCGCTGTTTCGCGATTCCGCGCGGGAGTTGGCCCGGCAGAATGGCTCGGAAGCTCGCGATGTGTGGAGTGCCAAACACGCGCGGAACGGTTTCGGTGTACAGCCACTGCGCTGGATGGCGGTGGCGTTGATGGTGTTTCTGCTGGTGGCAATTCCAATGCAAGTGAGCAAGAGGAACCGGCAGCGCGAGGCGGGAGCCGCGCAGATCGACACAGCGTTGTTGGAACAGGTGGATACGGAGGTGTCGCGAGCTGTGCCCGCGACAATGGAGCCGCTGGCGACGCTCATGCCGGGGGCTGCCGGCGCCGCGGAGGAAGCCGGCAGCCAATAAATTTCAAGCACAAAACGGAGGAAATGCAATGAGACGACACTTAGGCAAGGCCGGTACCGTGCTGCTGCTTGCGGGCGGCATGGCCTGGGCGCAGCAGCCGCCGGGGCCGGGCCCCGGGACCGACCCGCGGCCCCCGATGCCGAGGCGTCCACCGATGGAGCGGGCGCTGCACGCCGGGCCACACGGGAGGTGGTGGAAAAATCCCGAGATGGCGCAGAAGCTGGGCCTGACGCCGGAGCAGCAGGCGAAGATCGACGACGTGTTTCAGCAGAGCCGGTTGAAACTGATCGATCTGAACGCGTCTTTGCAAAAAGAAGAAGTGATCCTGGAACCGCTGGTTGGTGCCGATCAACCGGATGAATCGAAGATCCTGCCGCAGATCGATCGCGTGGCGCAAGCGCGCGCGGAACTGGAAAAGGCCAACGCCAGAATGCTATTGGGTATTCGCCGGGTGCTGACGCCGGAGCAGTGGAAAAAGCTGCGGGCGGAAGAGCGGCCCCGGCCTGGCATGGGACCCGGACACCGGCCGCATCGCCCGGAGATGCATGACGGAGGCCGCTGAGATTTTAAAACCTTAGGAAAAGGGCCACCGGCAGCCGGTTTCGCTATAATCCAGACGGATGGATATTTACGACGAGATCGTGCGGCTGCGCCGTCTCGGCCAGAAGGCTGCCATTGCCACCATCGTTCAGGTGCGCGGGTCGATTCCGAGCTACGAGAGCGCCAAGCTGCTGGTGCGCGAAGACGGGTCGATGATCGGGACCATCGGCGGCGGCTGTGTGGAAGCGGAGGTTTGGAACGCGGCGCGCGAGGTGATTGCCACCGAGAAGCCGCGGCACTTGAGCTTCAACCTGGGCCAGGAAGCCGCCTACGATAACGGCTTGATCTGCGGCGGGCAGCTCGATATTTTTGTGGAGCCGGTGATTCCGCCGCCGCACGCCTTTATCTTCGGCGCGGGCCACATTTCGAAGAGTCTGTCGAAGGTGGCGGCGCTGGCGGGATTTGCGACCACCATCATCGACAACCGCGACACGTTCGCCAACAGCCAGCGTTTTCCCGAAGCCGACGAAATCTTCGCCGAGGAATACGAAGAAGTCTTCCCCAAGCTGCACATCAACGAAACCAGCTACATCATTATTGTGACGCGCGGGCATCGCGACGATATGCGGGTGCTGCGTTGGGCGGTGGGGACGCGGGCGCGCTACGTCTCCATGATCGGCAGCAAGCGCAAAGTGATCGGGGTCGTCAAGGAACTGGAAAAGGAAGGCATCTCGCGCGAGCGGCTGGAGAAGGTTTACGCGCCCATGGGCCTCGAGATCGGCGCCATTTCACCCGAGGAAATTGCGATTTCGGTGGCGGCGGAGATGGTCGCGGTGCGGCGCAATGCGGAGTCGGACTGGCGCGCCCTTTCAAAATCGCTGTTCGCCGGCGAATCGCGGAAACTGCTGAAGTGAGCTATGCCGGAATCATTCTGGCGGCGGGAGAATCGAGCCGGATGGGTTCACCCAAGGCGCTGCTGGAGTTCCGGGGCGAAACATTTCTCGACCGGCTGATCGGGTGCTTGGCCGCGCGGTGTTCGCCGGTGATCGTGGTCGTGGGATACGAGCCGGAAGTCATTCGCGCGGGCGTGCGTGCTCCGGGCAAAGCCGTGTTCGTCCTGAATCCCGAATACCAGCTAGGCCAGTTCAGCTCCTTACGATGCGGGCTGCGCGCCGTTCCCCAAAACGCTGAAGGAGTAATCTTCACGCCGGTGGATCATCCGAACATCGAACCGGCGACGGTCACCCGGCTGATTGAATCCGGCGCGGCGATCGCCATCCCGCAATATCTGGGACGCCACGGACATCCGGTGCTGTTTTCACGCGCGCTTGTTCCGGAGCTCCTGGCCCAGCCCCCGGATTCCGACGCGCGAACCGTTTTTCATCAGCACCAGAAAGAGATCCGGTACATCGATGTGGCCGATGCCGGCATTCTGGACGATATCGACGATCCCGAAGCGTATCGCCGGCTGCTGGCATCGGCATGACGGGCGGGGGTAGGCTCGCCGCGAAGTCGCTGGGTGCCGGACTGGCGCTGGTTTTGGTAGCTGGCGCGATCGCCCCGTACCTGGGCGCGGGCCGCTTTGCCGAACCGATCCGTTCCGGCCTGGAGGCCGCGCTGGGCCGGCGGGTAGAGTTCGGCGATGTGCGCTTCAAACTGCTCACCGGCCCTGGTTTTTCCGTTAGAAAAGTCGTGATTTTCAACGATCCCGCGTTTGGAGCTGAGCCGTTCGCGTATGTGGAGTCGCTCGACGCGCGGCCGCGCCTGTGGCCGCTGCTTACCGGCCGGCTGGAGTTCGCGTCGCTGCGTTTGGAAGATGCGAGCGTGAATCTGACGCGCGTGGAATCCTCGTCGGGGGCGGCGTGGAATTTCGCTGAATTGCTGCACCGCGCCAAATTCGAGGCCCTGCCGGCGCTCCACGTGCGGTCGGGCCGGATCAATTTCAAGTTTGGCGATACGAAATCCGTCTTCTACGTGATGGAGACCGATGTGGACATCTCGCCGCCGTCGTATGCGGGCGACGACTGGCGCGTACAGTTTTCGGGGCAACCGGCGCGCACCGACCGTCCCGCGCGCGGCTTTGGCAACTTCACGGCAAGCGGCCGCTGGCACTCGGCGGGCAAACTGGATTTCTACGTGCAGCTCGAGAGGAGCACCACCAACGAGATGATCAGCCTGGTCTATGGGCACGACTTCGGGGTGCATGGCGCGGTTTCAGCGCGCGCGCATCTGGCGGGTCCGCTGGCGGATCTGCACATCAACGGAGCGCTCAACGTGGAAGACGTGCACCGGTGGGATCTGCTGCCGCAGCATGGGACCGGCTGGCCGTTCGAGTTTGAAGGGCGGCTCAACGTTCCCGCGGAACGGCTGGAAATGGACTCGCATTCGGCTGCGAAGGAAGCGCCGCCGCTTTCCGTGCGGCTCCGCGTGGCGGATTACCTCTCGCGTCCCCACTGGGGCGTGGCGTTCAACTGGAATCGTTTTCGCGTGGAGCCGCTGCTGCAACTGGCGCGGCATCTGGGGGCGCAGCTGCCGGACGGCCTCAAGATGGATGGCACAATCGACGGCGCGATCGGATATTCAGAGCAGGGGAGCTGGCAGGGGCAACTGGTGTTTCAGGACGCCGCGGTGGCGATTCCCGATTCGCCGCCGGTGCGCTTCGAGCAGGCGCAACTGTTGTTCGACGGCAGCCATGTGCGGCTTCCGGCGGCGGTGGCGCGCACTTCCGGCGACGACCTGGCTCGCATCGAAGCGGAATACGAGTTGAACAACGGAGCCCTGGCTTTGCGTATCGCGACGGATTCCATGTCCGTGGCGGGCTTGCGCTCGCAAGCCTCGCTGGCCGCCGTGCCGATCCTGGAGCAGGTGCAATCGGGAACCTGGAAAGGGCATCTACAATTCCAGCGGGCGCCGGGTCTGGCGGGCGAATGGTCGGGCGCCTTTCAACTGGAAGACGCGGATATTCCTTTGCCGGGCCTCGCGGACCCGCTGCGCGTGGAATCCGCCCATGCCACGGTGGATGGAGCGCGCGTGACGGTGGAGAAAATGGAAATCAGCGCCGGCGAGCTCACGGCCCAGGCGGACTATCATTATGAGCCGGGCGCCATCCGGCCCCACCGTGTTCGTATTTCATTTCCCAACCTGGATGCCGCCGAACTCGAACGGCTTATGATGCCCGTGCTGCGGCGCAACCGGGGGCTGATTGCGCGCGCCTTTGGATTCGGACGCTCTCCGGCGCCCGGGTGGCTGCTCGACCGCCGCGTGGATGGCTCGGTGGCGGTGGACTCGCTCCACCTGGCCGGCGTCGAGCTGCAGAAGGTCCAGGCGCGATTGATCTGGAATGGAACCAGCCTGGTTCTGGCGGATCTCACGGGCGCCGTCAATAACGGCACGTTGAGCGGCAGACTTACCGTTGACGTGAGCGGCAACGAGCCGCTCTACCACCTCGCCGGGCGCGCGAAGTCGATCGAGTGGAACGGCGGAACCTTCGATGCGGAAGCGGCGTTGAACACGAGCGGCACCGGGCTCGCGCTGGCGGCGAATCTGCGGTCGGAGGGATCCTTCACCGGACAATCATTCGACGACCAGCCGCTCGACCAATTTGATTCGGTGTCCGGCTGTTATGCGCTCGAATGGGCCATGCCCGCGCCGCACTTGCGATTCTCCGAGCTGCAGATGTCCACCGCCGGCCAGCTGTTTCTGGGCAGCGGCACAATGCAGGATGACGGACGGCTGCTGATCCAGGTTTCGAACGGGTCGCGCCAGTTGAATGTTACGGGCACGCTGGCGCAGTTACGGCTCGACGAAAACGCGGGGCAATAGCCCGGTTTGATCGGCAAAGAGAGAATCACTTTCCGTGCGGCATGGGAATCAGGCATAGCAGCGACAGCGTTACGATCAGGCCGGCAAATTGCATCAGACCGGTCCAGTCGGGTTCCGGGTCGTCACGCTTGGTGTAGGCTCGAAACGCCAGGGCCAGCGTGAGCAAAACCAGCATGCCGTCTTCTACTGCCACCCACATCGCCGCGCTCAATACGGCCAGCATCCAAACCTGCATGCGGTTGAGCGACCGGATGCCGCGGCTTCCGTCAAGCTGCCAGACGGGGATGAGGTTGAAGAGGTTCACCCAGGCTCCCGCGCGGGCCACCGCGGCCCAAAGCGCGTTGCCCGTCCAGGCGTAGAGCGCCAGCGCAAACAGGCTCGCGCAGAGGCCCCAGACGGGCCCCGCGAGGCCCACGCGAGCGTCTTCCCTGGCCGAGGCCGGATGCTGCTTCAGACGCACGAAAGCGCCGAGTCCCGGAATAAAAGTTGGCGCCGATGCGGGAATGCCGAACCGCTGGAGCGCCGCCACGTGGCCCATCTCGTGGACGTAGATCGAAAGCAGAAAGCAGGCGGCGAATTTCCAGCCCCACAAGGCCCAGTAGACGGAGAGGCCAACGGCGAACGAAAGCACCGTGCCGAGCTTGGTGAAACCCAGCAACAGAAATTTGGCTTTACCCAGAATCGCGGCAATGACGCCGACCGGCCCTAGAGCCGACGCGCGTTTCCACCAGGGCTGGCCTTTGGCGCCACCGCCGGCATCCACATGCGCGCTCAACTCCCGGATCTTCGCCTCGGCGGCTTCGCGCTGCCGGGTTCCCACGGGAAGATACGTCACGGCCTCGCGCCAGGCGGCGAGCGCGTCCGTCCATTTGCCGCTGCGTTGCGCGTCTTCGGCTGTGCGCGCGAGATCCCTCAACTTATCGGAGTGAACCAGCCGGGCGCAGGAAGGGCAGCTCAACAAGCCGGGCGCAATCTCGGTGCCGCACTCGAGACAACGAACGGCGGTCATGCTCCGGGCAGAGGCTGCGCCGCTGCTACGGCGAACGGGCCGGTGAATTTCACGTCCACACGCCGGTTGAACTTCCACGCCTCCCACAACCCGATCCCCATAATGATGGTCCCCAGGATATTCCGGAACCCGCCGAGAACCGGCGCAGCGAGCGCCAGCACAAACATGAAAGCGTAGAACGGCACCACCCCCAATTGGACTTTGCGGCGTGGCGCGCTGGTGCCGGCCGGCGACTGCGCGGGCGCCGAAGCTTCGATCTGCTCGTGCTTGGCCGCCGATGCGTAGAACGCTTTCGTGAGCGGCGGCACGTAAGTTGACGAGATGGAAAAATAGGTCAGCAACATGGCGAGCGCCTGGTACTTTTTCCCGCCCAGCGACTCCGATCCTTTTCGCACCGCCTTGCCCACCATCAGCCCGACCACCACCGCAATCAAGCCGAACTCGTAGCCGGTGGCCGCCGACACAGCGTAATAAATCAGCGAGCCGAGGATGGCAGCTCCCAAGCCGTACAATGCGGCTCGCGGCAGGCTCCCTGACTGATGCATTTTGTCAATCGCCTGTTCGACTTTGGCGCGGCACGCCGTACAAAATACGCGGCCGTTCAGTTGGTGGTACTGTGCTTCCGCCGGACGCTTGCAGGTGCAACACGCCGGACCGTTGTGCCCGCCCGAGAATTCCGCGCGCTCGAACTGCATTTCAGCGGCGTTCGGATCCGGGTGTGCTTCAGGACTGCCGGGGCCGAGTGTGGACATATTTCCCCCTTGTAACCCTTATATCTGAGGCTAGAGAGGTCAACAAGTCTACCAAGGATATAGGCGGCGCGCGTATTCTGGTAGGCCTGATTACGATAGGATGTTCGGTTCGACATGCAATCAGCGCCCCGTTTTCTGATTACGCCGCTGTTTCTGCTGGGTCTCGGCTGGGCATACCAAAGCTCCATTGCGCCCATCGGCCCGCTCCTGACGACTGAAGAAGGGCAGTCCGTCGCATTCGACAGGGTTACCTGGCAGTACCGCGAACTCGCGAAGAAACTGCCCGTCGCGGAACCCTGGCCGGCGGGCCCGGAGATACGAGAGGCATTTAAGCGATATGGCCTGAATGACAAAACCCCGCCGTCCGCGATTCCAGTGCCCGCGCGCATTGCGACCGGCGTCTATCTGGTCGGCCAGGACCACGTGAGTAACCTGACTTACATGGTCGATTGCGGGTCCGAGGGCGTGGCCATTATCGACCCGACCTATGAATCCGAATTTGACCGGACCATCGCCAATATTGAAAAGTGCGGACGCAGCCGGAAGGACATCCGCTGGGTCCTGAACACGCACTGTCACGTGGACCACGCCATGGCGGACAAGAAGTTCCGCGATCTTGGCGCGCTGATCGAGGTTCACGAGGCGGACGCGGCCGCGATTGAAAAGGGGACGCGAATCACGGCTTACAATCTGGCGCAGGGAGTTACGAGCTTTCCGCGCTGCCCGGTAGACCGCCGGCTGTCGGATGGAGAAGAATTGAAGCTTGGAAACAAGACGCTCGAAGTGATTCACACCCCCGGCCACACGCCCGGTTCTGCGTGTTTTCTGCTGCGGCTGGAGGGCAAGAACATCCTGTTCTCGGGCGATACCGTGCTATGACGGAAGACTGGGCTGGCAGGGCAATCCCTACGCGGATAACCGGCAGTACCTGTCGTCGCTCGAGAAGCTCGACAGCTTTACGCTCAACGCATCGAAAGTTCAGTGGGACGTGTTGCTCCCCGGCCACGGCGCTATCGCCATGGATAAAGCCTATCTCGACGTGCAGAAGGACAGAGACCTGGTAGCCCTGCTGCTTCGTGCGGGCCGCGAGATTCCGTCGGTCCCGTTCTCCCTGCCCGAGTACCGCAATCAGATGTATGGCCGGCCGGCTGTTGGGATGCGGTGAGTAGGCGACGGCGTGGGCCGTACACTGATCATATGGCCAAGGCAAGTGTCGTCATCGAAAAAGACGCGAACGGTTTCTATGCATGGTGCCCTGAATTGAAGGGCTGCCAGTCGCAAGGAGCGACGCTTGAAGAGGCCATCGCCAACATCAAAGAGGCTATCGAACTCTACCTCGAGACGCTGCCGGTCGACGAGCCGCAGCCCATCCGATACTGAGCCGTGACCAGAGGGAGCGGTTGGGTCATGCTCACAAACTCTCTGCGACAGGCCACTAGGCTGCCTCGGTGGACTGCCGGCGCGGCGTCCTTCTGATCACGCTAAAACTGCTACCCTGTCCCATTAGTATGCGAAAACTCCTCGCGTTTTCCGGGTTGGCCGCGACCGTTGCGCTTATCGGACAGGAGAGCGGGCTGTTCCCCGTTCTGATGAGCAACGCGCGGATCGGGTTGCAGAGCGAGGGTCTGTATCTACTGCCCACCGTGCAACTGCTGCATCCCTGGGGCCAGCAGCTCGCCATCAAGGGCCGGCCGGTGGATTTGGCGTTCGATTCGCAACAGCGCCAGTTAGCCGTTCTGAACTCGCGCAGCGTGCTGTTGCTCGACGGCGCGAGCGGCGCGCAAACCGCGGAGGTCCGCTCCCGCGCCACGTCCTACACCGGAATTGCGTTTCGTCCCGGAGACCGCGAGTTGTGGGCCAGCGAGACCACGGGGCGGGGACCGGACAGCCTGCTGATCGTGCAGTTGACCGACGCGGGACAGGTGGTGAAGACGGAGCGGTTGTCTCTCCCGCGCCATCCGTTGCCCGCCGGGATCGCGTTTTCGGCGGATGGCAAGAGGGTGTTCGTCGCGTTCAGCCGTAAGAATACGCTGGCCGTGATCGACGCCGAATCGAGACACGTGCTGCGCGAGGTCCCTGTGGGGATGGCGCCGTTCGGAGTGGCGGCTTCCGCAACCCACGTGTTCGTGACCAACCGTGGCGGGCGGCGGCCCGAGGCTTCCGATAGCGTCGCGCCCAGCAGCGGATCGATGATCGCGACCGACCGGGTCACCGGCTCGTCCGTTTCCGGAACCGTAACGGCGGTCGATACCGGCGACTTCTCGACGCGCGAAGTTGCGGTGGGCCTCGCGCCTTCCGGCATCTCTCTGAGCCCGGATGGCAAGCTCGCGGCGGTAGCCAACGGCCACTCCGATTCCATTTCTCTCGTGGATACCGCCACGCTTCAGTCGACCGCGCTCAAGATCGACACATGGCCCGAAGGCACGCTGGGCAGCCTGCCGGTAGCCACGGCCTTCGCGCCGGACGGGCGCACGATTTACGTGGCGTGCGGCGGCAATAACGCCATCGCGGTAGTCCGCCAGGCGGGCGGCGCGTGGAAACTGGCGGGCGCGCTGCCCACGGCCTGGTTCCCGTCGGGCGTGGCGGTGGATAGCGCGGGCGCGCTGCGCGTCATCACCATCAAAGGCGTGGCCGACACCTCGACCGGAAACGGCACGTTCAATTCGCTGAACTACAGGGGCTCGCTCGAACGGATTCCCGCTCCCGCCGACGCTCAGGTGGCGGCGGGGACCCGCGAAGTGCGGGCGGCGAACAGTCCGCGCTTTGAGCCCGCCGGTGGAGTGGCGAATCTTTCGTCGCTCGGCATTCGCCACGTCTTCTTCATCATTAAGGAAAACCGCACCTACGATCAGGTCTTCGGCGACATCGGCAAAGGCAACAGCGATCCCAAGCTGTGCGTGTACGGCCGCGACGTTACGCCTAACCATCACGCGCTGGCCGAGCGCTACGTGCTGCTGGATAATTTCCACACCGGCGGCGCCATCAGCTTCGACGGCCACCAGTGGCTCATGCAGGCGTTCGTCAGCGATTACGTGGAGCGCGCGTTCGCGGCTTCGCCGCGCGGTTATGCCTGGAACATGAGCGATGCACTCACGGTGTCGCCGGCGGGTTTCTTCTGGCAGTCCGCCAAGCGTCCCCTGGATGTCCGGATCTACGGCGAATTCAGCCTGCCGGCGCGCTGGGATCCCGTCACGCAAAATGTCGTGGATATGAACGAGCGCGAGGAGCTGAGCTGGGCCGACTATTGGAAAGTCTATAAGGAAGGGAAGTGGCAAGGCGTGGTCGGGGAGCGCAGCGGCGTGCCGGCGCTCGCGAAATTCCTGAGCCCGCGCTATCCCCACAACTCCACCAGCATCCCCGACCAGATTCGCGCCGATGAATATTTGCGCGAGCTCGCCGAGCGCCAGAAAAGCGGTGTGATGCCCAATCTCTCCATCATCACGCTGGACGAAGATCATACCAACGGCACGCGCCCCGGCTCTGCTACCCCGCGCGCTATGGTGGCGGACAACGATCTCGCGCTGGGACGCATCGTGGAAGCCATTTCAAAAAGCCGCTTCTGGCCGCAGAGCCTGATTCTGGTCGTGGAAGATGACGCGCAGGACGGTTTCGATCACGTGGATGGCTACCGTACCGTCGCGCTGGCCATCGGCCCGCACATCCGGCGCGGCGTGGTGGATTCGAACTTCTACACCCACACCGGCATGGTCCGGACCATCCAGGACATTTTCGAAATTCCGCCGCGCACGCGCTTCGCTTCGAGCGCCCGCGCCATGTCCAGCATCTTCACGCCGGACGCCGACGCTACGCCGTACCAGTGCTTGCCCGCGCGCATCGCACTCGACGAAATGAACCCGCCGCTAGCCTCGCTTGACGGCAAACGGCTGTGGGCCGCGCGCCAGTCCCTGGCAATGAACTGGTCGCATCCCGACGATGTGCGCAGCGATGTGCTGAACAGGATCTTGTGGTGGGACGCCAAGGGTTATCAGACGCCGTACCCGGTGAGGTGAAGGAAAAGTCGCGCGATATTCTCACGCGTCAGCGCGCCGGATAGTGTGCGTGTCCAGCACTTCGCGCAGCTTCCTGGCCAGCTCATCGGGAGCAAACGGCTTCGGTAGCAGAAACACGTCAGCCTCGAGCATGCCGTGGTGGGCCAGCATGTCGTCGGTGTAGCCCGACACATAGAGAACTTTCAGGGACGGCCGCCGGAGCCGCAGGCGCTCCGCCAGGTCGCGGCCGCTCATCTGCGGCATGATCACGTCGGTGAGCAGCAGATCGATGGAGCCCTGGTGCTGATCGTAAAGACGCAGGGCTTCGGGGCCGCCGCCCGCCTCCAGAATGGTGTATCCCAGGCGGTGCAGCATCTCGCGCACCAGCTGCCGGACGCCCGGCTCATCTTCCACCAGCAGGATAGTTTCCGTGCCGGTGAGAATGCCGGGCCTGGCTGCCGCGGAATGCGCGATTTCCATGGCGCCCGCGATCCTCGGCATATAGATGTGGAACGTTGCGCCTCGGCCCGGTTCACTCTCGACCACGATTTCTCCGCCGCTCTGCTTGACGATACCGTAGACCGTCGAAAGGCCCAGGCCGGTCCCCTTGCCGGTTGATTTCGACGTGTAGAACGGCTCGAAAAGGTGGACCATGATCTCGGTATCCATCCCTTTTCCCGTATCGGCCACCGTGAGCCTCACGTACGATCCCGGCTGCACGTCGGCGTGTAACTTGGAGGAGCGCGGAATATCTACATTGGCCGTGCGAATGGAGAGATTGCCGCCTTCGGGCATCGCATCGCGCGCGTTCACGGCCAGATTCATGATCACCTGCTCCAGTTGTCCGGTGTCCGCTTTCACGCTTCCGAGGCCGGGCATGAGCACGGTCTCGAGTTCGATGTGTTCGCCGATCACGCGCCGCAGCATGCGGTCCATATTGGCCACCAGAACGTTCAAGTCGAGGATTTTCGGCTGAATCACCTGGCGGCGGCTGAATGCCAGCAGTTGATTGGTGAGGCTGGTGGCGCGGCTCGCGGCCCTCATCACTTCTTCCACCGACCCATGCATCGGGTCATTCTCGGGCAGGCTGCGCATGATCATGTCGCCGTATCCCGAAATCACCGTCAGCAGATTGTTGAAGTCGTGCGCCACTCCGCCTGCCAGCCGGCCGATCGCTTCCATTTTCTGCGACTGGCGAAGCTGCTCCTCCAGTTCGCGGCGCTCGGTGATGTCGATCCCCACACCGCCGATGAGCTGCACTTCGTCGTGCTCGTCCAGGATCGGGAACCTGTAGATCAGCCAGTGGTGCACGGCATGCTCGTGCGGGATGGCCTCCACCGTCTCCAGCAGTTTCTTGCTGCGAATGACCTCAGAGTCGCTGGCCACGAAGCGTTCCGCATACTCGGCGGGCCAAACCTGGTGGTCGGTCTTTCCCAGGAAATCTTCGGGATTGAGATCGAACAATCCTTGGGCGGCCTCATTGTAAAAAACGTACTGCCCCATGCGGTTCTTCATGAAGGCCACTCCGGGCAGATGGCGCATGAAGGCCCCGAAGCGCTTCTGGCTCTCCCGGAGAGCCTCCCTCGATTCCTTGCGCTCGGTGATATCGAAACTCGTGGCGATGATGGTAGGCTCGCCCACTTCGTCCTCCGCCTCCACCAGGTTCATGTTGAGCAGGATCCAAACCAAGCCGCCATCCTTGTGCCGGAAACAGAGCTCTTCCTGGGTGATGGATTTCTGCTGCCGCAAGCGCGCAATAAGGTCCTCGCGATCCGATGGCTGACAATAAAATGCTCGCGTATTCAGGGTCGCCAGCTCCGAGCTCGAATCGTAGCCCAGCATTCGGGCGAAGGCCTCGTTGCACTCGAGAACGCGCCCATCGAGAGTGCTGCGCAGGATTCCGGCGAGATTTTTCTCGAACAGGAGGCGGTAGCGCCGTTCTGAAGCGCGCAATGCCTGTTCTGCCTGCCTGCGGCGGGTGACGTCCCGGAAGAGGGCGATGGCGCCGATCGGATTTCCCCGTTCATCCGCAAACGGCCGCGCCGTCACGCTCACCCATTTCCCCTCCGCGCCGCGCGCCTGGCGGACAAACAGTTCCACTGCATCCACGCGCTCGCCGCGAAGCGCGCGCAGCGTCGGCAACTGGTCGTCCGGGCAGGGAGTCACTCCGTCGGGGAGGCAGACCTGGCATGCCCGCGTCCACTGTAAGGGTGAAGCATGCTGAGGAGTGATGCCGGCAATCTGTTCGGCAGCGGCGTTGCGCAGAACGAAATTACCATCCTGGTCTACCACCGTGACGCCATCGCCCATGCTGTCCAGGATCAATTGCAGAACGCGCGCGTGGGTGCCCGCCGGCGGAAACTCCCCCGGTGTTTGAGGGCCGGACTGCGACGGCGGCAGCGTGCTCATCCCTCGCTCATTACGGGCGGTAGAGCCTCCGATTCCGAAATCCTGCAGGCAAACGCGTATGGCATCGGGGATCTCTGGGGAACTTGATGGTAACAGCGCCGGGGCGGATTTTCAAGGCTGGAGCGTGTGTTATCTTTGCAGTCGAATGCGCGAATTTCGTGTTTTGTTGCTGTTGGCGGCGTGCGCGCTCTGTGTTTTTGCTCAGTCCGGGACTGTGATCGTGCGGCCGCGCCAGATTGATGACGTCCTGGTGAATCCCGGCATGGGCATCCAGACGTTCCAGCGGTTCAACGGAGAAGCCATCAATCCCGGACGCAAGTGGTCTGAGCAGGGGCCCGAGGCTAAGCTTCCTCAAGCCGAGATCAAGCCCGACTTTCCAGATACCTCGCTCGCCTACGTCCGCTGGTTCTGGTCGCAGATCGAGCCCCAGCGCGGCAAGTATCGCTGGGATGTAATCGATCTGGCGCTAGACGAAGCGCGCCGGCACCATCAAACCCTGACCTTCCGGCTGATGCCGTACGATGAGCACCACTCTCTGCCCGAGTGGTATCAAACCTCGGGTGCGCGCCGGGCCAACAAGCCCGGCGATAAAGACGGCGCCATCTGGTCGCCCGATTCGAGCGATCCGCTTTACGTCAAGCAGTGGGGAGAAGTCGTGGCCGGCGCAGGCGAGCGGTATGACGGCCATCCCTTTCTCGATTCGGTGGACGTCTCGACATTCGGTTATTGGGGTGAAGGCTGGGGCCCCTATCCGCCGGACTGGGCCATCCAGAAAGAGCTCATCGATCAGTATTTCGCCGCCTTTCATCGCACCCCGCTGCTGATGAATTTCGACGAGCTGCGCGCGCTCGATTACGCTGTGCATCAGGGCGCCGGCTGGCGGCTGGACTGCTGGGGCGACATGGGCCGTCCCGGCCGCAACTGGTCGCACATGCTCGATTTGTATCCGGAGCAAGTTGTGAAGGCGCACGCCGAAGAAATCTGGAAGCGCAGCCCGGTGTCGCTCGAGACTTGCGGTACGCCTCTCTCCTGGAAGGACTGGGGTTTCGATCTTCCCTACATTTTTGATCAGGCACTGCGCTGGCACGCCACCTCGATCAATATCAAATCGACCGCCATTCCAGCCGAGTGGAAATCGCAATTCGACGATTTTCAGAAGAAGATCGGCTATCGCTTCGCGCTGCGGCGTCTCGAATACCCGCGCAGCGTGCATCCCGGACAATCGGCCATGTTTCGCATGTGGTGGTTGAATGCCGGCGTGGCGCCAGTGTACCGCGATTACGTCCTGGCGCTCGCGTTTCAATCGCCGGGCGATAGCAGGGTCGTCCGGACCAGCGCTCGCGTGCGCGACTGGCTGCCCGGCGATGCTGTCTTCGAAGACCCGCTCTACGTGCCCGATGATTTGAAGCCGGGCCCGTACCGCCTGCGCGTGGCTCTGCTCGATGCGCGAACACTGACCCCCGCGATCTGTCTGGCCATCGAGGGCCGACAGGAGGATGGCTGGTACGATCTGGGAGCGATTACGGTGGAATGAAAGCCTTCCTCAACACCAGCGTCATAACCGATAGCGGCGTGATCCCGGACGGCATGGTCGTCGTGCGGGACGATCGCATCGATTACGCCGGACCGCGCCGTGAAGTTCCCGCGGGCGCCGAAATCATCGATGCCGGCGGTCTCTACATCGCGCCCGGGTTCGTCGATATCCACATCCATGGCGGAGCCGGGAGCGATTTCATGGATGCCACCGACGCCGACATCGAGACCGTGTTCCGCTACCACGCCGCGCACGGGACCACCAGCCTGTGTCCCACTACGGCCACCGCGCCGCTCGCCGAAATTCTGGCCGCTCTCGAGGCGCTCGAACGGTATCGCAATGGTTCGCAAGCCTTCGGGCGCGCGCTAGGAACGCACATCGAAGGCCCATACCTCGCCATGACCAAGCGCGGTTGCCACCTGCCGGAATTCGTTCGCAATCCCGAGGAGCGCGAATGGAAGCAGATTCTGGAACGCGGGCCCATCGCATCCATCACGCTTGCGCCCGAGCTGCCCGGCGCGCGCGGGCTCGTCGAAGAGCTCCACCGCCGCGGCGCTAACGCCAATGCCGGACACAGCGAGGCCCTCTATCAGGAAATCGAAGACGCGGCTGAGTGGGGTGTCCGGCACGTGACGCATCTCTATTGCGCCATGACCGACGCCATGAACAATCGCTGGCGCGGCACGGCCAATCCCCGCAGCGGCGGCATCGTGGAAGCGGTGTATCTCGACGACCGGCTATCCTCCGAGCTGATCACCGACGGCAAGCATCTCTCGCGCGAGATGCTGCGCCTGGCGTTTCGCAACAAAGGCTACGAGAAGCTGGCCATCGTGACCGACGCCATGCGTGGCGCCGGGATGCCTGACGGCGAATATACCTTCGGACCGCGCCATGGAATGATCGCGGTGGTGAAGAACGGCGAAGCTCGCATCCCGGACGGTACCGCGCTCGCTTCCTCGGTGTTTCCCATGAACGAAATGGTCCGCGTCTTCCGCGAACTGGCCGGATGTCCTCTCTGGCAGGCCGTGCGCATGGCGTCGCTCACGCCCGCTGAGATCGTGCACCGCGCCCACGAAATCGGCAGCATCGCCGCCGGCAAATTCGCGGACTTATTGATCATCGACGACGCAGTGAATGTCCGCGCCACCTACATTGGCGGCCGGCCAGTAGACCTCACCCGCTGATTACCTTGCGCGCCGTCTCGGCGCCGAATACCGGCAGCGTCGCATCGCTTATCAATCCGATCTGTTTCAGCACCGACGCCTGATCCCAGTAGATGTGCTCGTGGGCCAGCTTGCCATCGCGGAATTTTACGATCACCACCAGCGGCACCTCTACGTGCTTGTTCGTCGGCGCGACTCCCGGCAGCATCCACGGCATCTCTTCCGTGTGAGTGAACGAAAAAATCATCTCGTCCACCAGCTGATCCTCCCCGACGGTGCGCGACACCGGCGTGAGCCGCGTATCGGGCGGCATCCTCGGGATGAAATCGGTCGAGTAGAACGCGCGCAGTTCCGTCTTCCCGCGGCCGCCGGTCATCACCGGGACGTGGTTGACGTATGCGTCGTCCACCATGGTGTCGAGCGTGCGCTCCGTGTCGCGCGTCGAGAATTCGTAGGCCGTGTGCTCGTCCCAGAGTTCGCTCAAGCTGCGTGCGGGCATGATAGCGCCTACTTCGTCCAGGTTCCCAACAACCTGCGCAGAATCACAAGTTGGCCCAGGTGATACGCGTTGTGATCCGCCACCAGCAACGCCTCTCGCAGGATCGTTTGCCCGTCGCCGTGCGGGATACGCGCCATCAGGTCGGTCTTCGGGTCCGAGACCAGCGCGGCCATGGCCTCCAGATCCGCGCGAAATTTCCGCAGGCTCTCATTCCACGCACGGTCCGTCGGCGGCGCTTCGGACTTCGGCCAGTACCCCTCGGGGAACTCGGGCGAGACGTGCGCCGCGTTCCGGCTGAACTCCAGAATGTCCCACTGGGCGATACGCATGTGTTCCACCAGTTGCCACGCCGTGTGCGGCGCGCCTTTGGTCTTTTTCCCGCGCGCGGCCGCCGGAAAACGAGCTACGGCGGCATCGAAGGTAACATGCGCCCCGCCTTCATTCAGTAAATAAATCACGTGTTTACGCAGCTCCGCCGTCTCGTCCATTCGTTTCATCGGTAACGTAGTCTAGCACGCGTTCGGGTGTTTTCCCGATTCTGCCATCCCTACCCCGCAGGCTACACTGCGGTTGAAGGCATTCCGTGGACTGGGAAAACTCACAGCGCTTTACCCTCACCAGGACCAGCGTTATCCGCAACGCGCCCGAGCAGTCTGGTGTCTACGGCTTGTGCAGTCCTGACAAGTGGGTCTATATCGGTCACAGCGCCAACGTGCGCAAGGCCATGCTCGAATATCTCAGCGGCCAGATGCCCTATGTTCTGCAGTGGCAGCCCAAACAGTTTACGTTCGAGCTCCTGCCTTACAAAGACCGTCTCACCCGGCACAAGGAACTTGTGGCACACTGCCAGCCCGTGTGCAATCGCAAGACGCAGTCTCTTACACGCTCTTAGACTTCCCCCTTTCGGGACTTTTCCCGATTCTAGCCGTCCCCGCTAACTGGTATCTTTCTTGCATCTGCCACTGTTCTCTTCGGCCCGGCGACACGCAGCCGGGCCATTTTTTTCACAGTGGCGATGCTGGGCCAGGGCGCGCGGGCAGGGTCGATATACTGTGTATGGATGACCCGTCGCAAGCTTCTGGCCCTTCTATCCACACCCGCGCTGCGCCTTCCGGGACAGGGCATCTCCTCCCGCGGCGTCAAATCCATGCCGCGCGGCAAGCCCTCGGGCCTTCCCTTCAACGCCCACTTCATCGACGTTGCCGATAAAGCCGGGTTGCGCCAGCCGGTGATCTACGGCGGCATCGACCGCAAGCAGTACATCATCGAAACCGTGGGCTGCGGCGCGGCCTTCATCGACTACGATAACGACGGCTGGCTGGACATCTTCCTGCTGAGCGGCACGCGCCTCGAAGCCGCGCCCGATGGCTGTACCAACCGCCTCTACAAGAACAATCGCGACGGCACCTTCACCGACGTCACCGAAAAAGCCGGCCTGCGCCGCACCGGCTGGGTATCGTCGGTCTGCATTGGTGACTACAATAACGACGGCTTCGACGACCTGTTCGTCACCTACTGGGGCCAGAACGTCCTCTACCGCAATAACGGCGACGGCACCTTCACCGACGTCACCGAAAAGTCCGGCCTGCTGCGCAAGGACAAGCATTGGTGGTCCGGCTGCACTTTTCTCGACTACAATCGCGACGGCCACCTGGACCTTTTCGTCTCCAGCTACCTCGAATTCGATTTCCAGTCCACGCCGACGCCGGGCCAGAACAGCAATTGCAATTGGAAGGGCGTGCCCGTCAATTGCGGTCCGCGGGGCCTGCCGCCCGGCACTGCGGTGCTCTATCGCAACAATGGCGATGGCACGTTCACCGACGTCAGCGATGCTTCCGGCATCAGCAAAGCCAAAGGCAGTTATGGGATGACCGCCGTCGCCGCCGACTTCGATAATGACGGCTGGCCCGACATCTACGTCGCCTGCGATTCCACCCCCAGTTTCCTGTTCCGCAACAATCACAACGGCACCTTCACCGACATCGGCCTCGAATCTGGCGTGGCGCTCAACGAAGACGGCATGGAGCAGGCCGGCATGGGTGTCGGGATCGGCGATTACAATCTTGACGGCAATCTCGATATCTTCAAGACCCACTTCGCCGACGACACCAACATCCTCTACCGCAACGACGGCAAGGGAAATTTCGAGGATGTCACCATTCGCGCCGGCCTGGGCGTTGAGACGCGCTACATCGGCTGGGGCGCCGGCATCGTCGATCTTGACAACGACGGCCTGCCCGACCTGTTCTTCGTCACCGGAAGCGTGTATCCCGAAGTCGAGGTCAAGCTGCCGAGCTACCCCTTCCGCACGCCGCGCATCGTCTTCCGCGCGCTCGCCGGAGGCAAGTTCGAAGAGCTGATCGATCAGGCCGGCCCCGGCGTCTCTACTCCCCACGCCAGCCGCGGCTGCGCCTTCGGCGATTTCGATAACGACGGCGACATGGACATGCTGGTCGTCAACATGAACGAGCCGCCGTCACTGCTCCGCAACGACGTGACCGGCGGCAATCACTGGCTCAAGGTGAAGTTGATCGGCGTGAAGTCCAACCGCAGCGCTATCGGCGCCCGCGTCACCGCGCATTACGGCGGCAAAATCCAGGCCCAGGAAGTGCTCAGCCAGTCGAGCTTCTATTCCGTCAACGACCTGCGCCTGCACTTCGGCCTCGGCCCCGTCACGACCGCCGATCTCGAAATCCGCTGGCCGAACGGCAACAAGGAAACAGTCGCGAAGGCTCCCGCCGATCGCCTGATCGTCATCAAGGAAGGGGCGGGCGTGGTTAAAACGGAGGCGTTCCGGAAATCGAAGCAAACCCGAGACCTCGCGGCCCGCCTTACCCCCGCTGCCGGATCTCCAAAATCCGCGAAGTGACGATTGGCCGCTCGTACCCCGGATGCCGGAATTCCAGGTGCATCCCGCGCCCCACAAACGACGGCTTCAGCATCGACCCGCCCCAGTTGGATCCCTCGATCTTCACCAGCACCGGCTCAGGACAATACTCCGGGTGCCCGGAAATCAGCGCTTCCCCCGCGCCGCAATGCACGATGGTGTAGGAACGGTTCTGCGTCTCCACCTCGAGGGTGCTCTCCTGCGGCAGGTCGCGAAGATCCACGCCGCCTTCGATCTCCGACTGAATAATATTGTGGTTCACCTGATTGCTCAGGTTGGCGTGCGGGAAGGATGTCGACGTAAGGCTGCCCAAGTGCCGGCTGCTCCCTATAGAAAGTATAGTCGCAAGCCACTCGATTGTCTCCCGCCCGTCGCCGAGGGGTTGATTTCTCGAACGTTCTCGGCGTCTCTTCGTCTCGGCGGTTATATTAGTCTTTCTCTACCTGCAAAGGTCCCTGAAGTGGCATTGTTGTATTGTAGAAAGTCTCATCAATGCGCCCGATTATAGGCCCCTGGGCCGCCCCGGTATTCGCCTCCGTCCTGTTTTTTACAAGTTGCTCCGGCGACAAGACCGTTCACGCCGGCAAGCCTGCGGACGCGGCCGTCCCCGTCACCGTGGGCTTCGTGGTCCAGAAGCCCATGCCGGTAGAGTTGCGCGCCATCGGCAGCGTGGAAGCGTACTCAACTGTAATCGTTAAAACTCAGATTCAGGGCGAGCTCATGCGCGTCTTCTTCACCGAAGGTCAGGACGTCAGGAAAGGCGACCCGCTGTTCGAGCTCGATCCGCGTCCCTATGAAGAAGCCGTGCGCGCCGCCGAAGCCGCTCTAGCCCGCGACGTTGCGCAGCAGAAGCAGGCCGAGGCCAACCTGGCCCGCGATATCGCTCAGGCCGAATACGCCCGGAAGCAGGCCGGGCGCTACGGCCGGCTGGCCGCCCAAGGCGTAGTTTCCAGAGAACAGACCGAACAGATGTCGAGCAATGCCACGGCGCTCGATCAATCCACCAGCGCCGACCGCGCCGCCATCGATAGCTCCCGCGCCGCCGTCATCGCCGACAAATCCGCCATCGACACCGCGAAACTCAATCTTGCCTATTGCCACATCAACTCGCCCATCAACGGCCGCACCGGCAACCTGCTGGTCCATCAGGGCAACGTGGTCAAAGCCACCGACGTGAATCTCATCACCATCAACCAGATCCAGCCCATTTACGTCGATTGCAACGTCCCGGGCGTGAATCTCGCCGAGATCAAGCGCAGCATGGCCGCCGGAAAGCTGAAGGTCACCGCCATTCCGAAAGACGGCAGCGCGCCAAAGTACGGCAGCCTGACTTTCATCGACAACAACATCGACACCACTACTGGAACGATATTGGTCAAAGGAACTTTCCCCAACGAAGACCGCAAGCTGTGGCCGGGCGAGTTTCTGGACGTGGTGCTCACGCTGCGCACTCTGCCCAATGCCATCGTCGTTCCGTCCCAGGCCTTGCAGACCGGCCAGGAAGGACAATTCGTCTTCATCGTTAACCGGGACCAGCGCGTGGAATCGCGCCCCGTCCAGGTGGCATGGCGCGCCGACAATGACGTGGTCATCGAGAGCGGCCTCAAGCCGGGCGAACGGGTCGTGACCGATGGCCAGCTCCGTCTCGTTCCCGGAGGAAAAATTAAAGAAGTAAAACCGGCGCAGGGAACCCGGCCGTGAACATCTCCCAAATCTTCATTCACCGCCCGGTGATGACCACGCTGGTCATGCTGGGCATCCTGCTGTTTGGCATCGTGGCCTACCGCGCTCTGCCGGTCAGCGACCTGCCCAACGTCGATTTTCCGACCATCCTGGTGCAGGCGCAGTTGCCCGGCGCCAGTCCCGAAAACATGGCCGCGTCCGTCGCCACGCCACTCGAGCGGCAGTTCTCCACCATCGCCGGCCTCGACAACATGAGCTCCACCAGCGCCCTCGGAGGCACCGCCGTCACCCTGCAATTCACTCTCGACCGCAACCTGGATGCCGCCGCCCAGGACGTGCAGGCCGCCATTACCGCGGCCGCCCGCCAGCTTCCGCCCAACATGCCCAATCCGCCCTCGTATCAAAAGGTCAATCCGGCGGACCAGCCCATCCTCTATCTGTCCCTCAACTCCCCCACCATGCGCCTCTCGGCCGTGGACGAATACGCCGAAACCATGATGGCGCAACGCATCTCGACCGTGAGCGGTGTGGCCCAGGTGCAGGTCCTCGGTTCGCAGAAGTACGCCGTGCACGTGCAGGTCGATCCTAACGCGCTGGCCAATCGCGGCATCGGAATCGACGAGGTCGAGCGCGCCGTCGAGGCCGGTAACGTCAACCTGCCCATGGGCACTCTGTTCGGCGTTCATCAGTCGTTTACCTTGCAGGCCAACGGCCAGCTTTTTGACGCCGCGGCGTACCGGCCCCTGATTGCGGCCTACCGCAATGGCGCGCCCGTCCGACTGGGCGACCTGGGGCGGGTCATCGACAGCGTTCAGAACGACAAAATTCTCGCCTGGTACAACAACATTCCCTCCATCACCCTGGCGGTCCAGCGTCAGCCTGGAACCAACACCGTCGAAGTGGTCGATTCCATCAAGAGATTGTTTCCCGTGTTCCGCGCGCAGATGCCCATGTCGGTCAATCTCAATATTCTTTACGACCGCTCGCAATCCATCCGCGAATCCATCGATGACGTCAAGTTCACCCTGTTCCTTACCGTCTGCCTTGTAATCCTGGTCATCTTCCTTTTTCTGCGGAATATTTCGGCCACCATCATCCCCAGCCTCGCCCTGCCCATGTCCATCATCGGCACTTTCGCCGTGATGTATCTGCTCGACTACACCGTGGACAACCTGTCGATGATGGCGCTCACGCTCTCTGTCGGCTTCGTGGTGGATGACGCCATCGTGGTGCTCGAGAACATCGTACGGCACATGGAACTGGGAGAACAGCCGCTCGCTGCCGCTTTGCGCGGCTCCAAAGAGATCGGCTTCACCGTCGTTTCCATGACCCTCTCGCTGGCCGCGGTGTTCATTCCGCTGCTGTTCATGAGCGGCATCCTGGGGCGTCTGTTCCACGAGTTCGCGGTGACCATCGGCATGGCCATTCTGGTGTCGGGGTTCGTGTCGCTAACTCTGACCCCCATGCTGGCCAGCCGTTTCTTGCGGTCGCACCACAACGAAAAACACGGCATCTTCTACAACTCGATGGAGCGCTTCTTCCAGTGGATGCTGCGGACTTATGAGTGGACCCTGAAGAAATCCATCCAGTATCACCCGGTCACCATCGCGATTTCGATTTTTCTACTTGTCGCCACCGGATATCTGTTCGTGGTGGTTCCCAAGGGATTCATCCCCAACCAGGACACCGGACAGATATTCGGCTTCACCGAGGCCGCGCAGGATGTTTCGTTCGATTCCATGGTGCGGCATCAGAAGCAGGTAGCCGCTCTTCTGGCTACGGATCCGAACGTGGACAGCTTCTCCTCCGCCATCGGCGGCGGCCAATCCACCTCGGCCTCCAACCAGGGGCGCGTCTTCATGCGCCTTAAGTCCAAGCCGCCCCGCGTCCTGAGCGCCGACGAAATTATCCAGGAGCTGCGGCCCAAGCTGGCCCAGATTCCGGGCATCAACGTCTTCCTGCAGGTGCCGCCGCTCATCCGCATCGGCGGCCAGTTTACCAAGAGCCTCTACCAGTACACGCTCCAGGACGCCGATCTCGCCGAGCTCTATCACTGGGCGCCCGTCATGGAAGGCAAGATGCGCGCCCTCCCCGGCCTACAGGACGTCACCACTGACCTGCTGATTTCAAGCCCGCAGGTGATGGTGCACATCGACCGCGACAAAGCCTCGGCTTACGGCGTCACGCCCGAGCAGATCGAAAACGCGTTTTACGACGCCTACGGCCAGCGCCAGGTCTCGACCATCTACACCCCCACCAATGAATACTGGGTGATTCTTGAGTTGGAGCCGCAATATCAGCGAGACCCGACAGCCATCGCGATGCTGTACATCAGGTCGGCTTCCGGGAAACTCGTGCCCCTCAACACCGTTGCCCAGTTGACCCCCACCGTCGGGCCGCTCACGGTCACACATCTGGGACAACTTCCTTCGGTGACCGTTTCGTTTAACACCAAGCCCGGTGTTTCGCTCGGTGACGTGGTGCCGCAAATTGAAGATATCGGGAAGGAAACACTGCCTGCCACCCTGACCACCAGCTTCCAGGGTACGGCGCAGGTCTTCCAGTCCTCCATCAAGGGCCTCGGCATCCTGTTAGTGATGGCCATCCTGGTAATCTACATGGTGCTGGGGATCTTGTACGAGAGTTTCGTGCATCCGTTGACGATTCTCTCCGGGCTGCCGTCAGCCGGTTTCGGTGCTTTGTTGACGCTGATGGTGTTTCACGACGAGCTGAACATCTACTCGTTCGTCGGCATCATCATGCTGGTGGGGATCGTGAAGAAAAACGCCATCATGATGATCGATTTCGCGCTCGAAGCGCAGCGCAACGCGGGCATGTCGCCGCGCGATGCGATCTTCGAAGCTTGCATCATCCGTTTTCGTCCCATCATGATGACCACCATGGCGGCGCTGATGGGCAGCCTGCCGATCGCGCTGGGAATAGGAGCGGGCGGCGAAGCGCGGCGGCCGCTCGGCCTGGCCGTCGAGGGCGGCCTGGTGGTTTCACAGGCGCTGACGCTTTACATCACGCCGGTGGTTTATATCTACCTGGAAAAGTTCCACGAGAAGGTGGGGAGTTTGAAGCTGCGGCGCCGCCCCGCGCCGGAAGAAGCTCTGCTGAAGGGGTAGGCTTCTTCAAAGTCGTCAGGTATTCGACCACGTCGATCAACTGCTGCTCGGTCATGTAATTCATGAGGTCTTCGGGCATCAGAGAAAGGCGGCTGCGGCGGCGGGATTTGATTTCCGCCGGCTTCAGGCGCATGTCGGTAGTGGCATCGGTTTTGACGACGACGCGCTCGGGCGTGTCTTGGGTGATGATGCCGATGACATCGCCCTGCGTTTTTGTTTCCAAAATCCACATATAGTAGTCGGGGGCGATGCCGGCGCTGGGGTTGAGAATGGCGTCGTACAGGCCATCCTTGCCGAGCTTCGTACCGATATTTGCAAGATCCGGCCCGACTTTTTTCTTGCCGCCAACGCTGTGGCAGCCGCCGCACTTGGGGCCGGTTTCCGCGTTGAACACCTTCCGGCCGCGTGCCGCATCGCCCGTTCGCCAAACCAACTGTGAAATCGGAGGAAGCTCCATTTTGTTGTTGCTGGTCAATGGCGGCAGCAGTTTGGCCGCGCGCTTGCGGATTTCGGGATCGCGGCTGGAGTTGACCACGGTTGTGGCGACATTTTTCAACTCCACGGGCAATTGCTCGTGCTGCTGCAAATCGAGCAGCAGGTTCAACCCGGGTCCGGTACAGGCAAGCACGCGGACGGCCGCGCTGCGCACTTCATTGGGCTCCTGGCTGAGGATGAGGCGCTGGAGTTTCGCGTCGAGGCCGGCGGGCGCGATGTCGCCGGTGGCGCGCACCGCAGCGACCCGGATTGCCGTCGGGCCGGATGTGTAGAGGCGCTGCAATTCGGCGGCGTACGACGTATCGCGCGTGCGGCCCAGTGCTTCGACGGCGGTGGCGCGGAGTTCTTCAAACTCGGCGGGCGACTTCGCGATGGCCAGCAGATCGGCTCCGTATGCCGGGTCGCCCAGATCGTCGGCGAGTTCCACAGCTTTGGCGCGTAATTTCTCCGAATGCAATGCGGCGTGGACGGCCGCCTGCACAGGGGGACTGGTGCGAAGGCCGATCCACTCGCTGAAAAGTTGATGGCTGAGGTGAGCGAAGGCCTTTTCCGCCAGATCTGCGTTGGTCAACAATTGCGCGACTGCGTTACCGGCGTCCGGCTCCGGCATTGCCGCGAGCGCATCGAGAGCTTCACCGCGCGCCGTCACCGCGAGGCTGGAATCATTGACACTCGAAACCAGATAGGGCAGGGCATCGGCGGGACGAAACTCCCACAGAAGCTGGCCGAACGTCGCGTCCCATTTCTCGGGGCGGAGTCGCGCGTACAGCGCGTTTTCATGGCCGCGCGCGGCGATGCCCAGGGCTTCGAGATACCAGCGGTCATGGCCATCATACTGTTTCGCCAAATCGACGAGCGAATCGACCGCGTCCGGCTTCACATCCTGAAGCAAAATTGCGATTTCGCGGCGCACCAGTGGCGAAGGGTCGTGGAGGAGAGGGCGGGTGGCGGCGACCATGTCCGCGTCATAGAGGCGCAACACGCGAAGCGCGAGAATGCGGAAGTTGGGATCGGGGGAACGCAGCGCTGCCTCGACGGGCGCGGCGCCTTCAGCCCCCAGTGCGCCCAACAGCCACAGAGCGCGGGCCTTGAGGATGCGGTCGTTCTGGTTCCAAATGGCCATCAGCGCGGGCAGGGCGGCTTGCCCCTGTTCCCTAAGCTTTGTCCAGGCGAGGTAGCGGACCGATTGTGCGGGTGAGCGCAGTGAGCGGGCGAGCCCCTCCGGCGTCTCGAGATCAATTTTGGAGTGGGGCGGCTTGAACCCTGAAGGCGCGAGGCGGTAGATACGGCCGCGCGCGATGTCTTTCATCTCGTGGCCACCGACGACGGGATCGTACCAGTCGGCGAAGAAGACCGAGCCATCGGGCGCGACCGTTACATCGGAAGGGCGGAACCAGCCGTCGGGCGAGGTGACGGTCTCTTCGGTCGTCTCGGCATAGCCCGCGCCGGAGCTTTCGATCGAATAAGTGTTGATCACGCGCTTGCCGGCTTCGGCATGAATCAACTGGCCCCAATATTTTTTCGGCAGCAGATTCCCTTCATAAACCACGATGCCGCAGGGAGCGCCGGCGCCCAAGCGCGCTATGTTGGGCACGACGCCGGTCAGCTCGTTGTGAAAGTGCGTGCCCCTGTCTTCCTGCCAGCGCCGGGCGCCGGGTCCCCAATAGCCGTAATTGCCACCTTCCATCACGTAATTGAGACGCGTCCAGGCATTGCCATCGTCATCGTTATCGCTCTGCCAGATGCTGCCGAACGAATCGAGCGCCAGCTCGTAGGGATTGCGGAAATTGTGGGCGATCACGGTGAGATTGGTTCCATCGGGATTCACGCGCAGGGCGCAGCCGGCGTAATACGGGCCTGTGCGCGCGCTCACGAGATGGTTGCCGCTTTTGTCGGTGATATCGAAGCCAGGATCGCCATTGTTGAGGTAGTAGCGGCCGTCGGGGCCGAATACGACTTTGTGGACGCCGTGATCGTGATCCACGCCGCGCCAGCCGGTGAGCAGAACTTCCTTCTTGATGACGCGGTCCTGATCGTCTTTGGTATAGACGATGACATCGGGCGATTGCGAGACGATCACCTTGTTGCCGAGCACGGCGATGCCGAGCGGAGAGCGCAGCGCGAGGCTCTAGTCGAAGATTTTGACTTGGTCGGCGCGGCCGTCGCCATCGGTGTCTTCGAGGATGAGGATGCGGTCGCCGTTAGGGCGAAAATCCTTGAGGTGCTTCAACTGGCGGCGGTAGTTGACGCCTTCGAGCACCCAGATGCGGCCGCGCTCGTCGATATCGATGTTGGTGGGGTTTTCGAGCAAAGGCTCGGCGGCCCAGAGAGTGACTTCGAGCCCGGGAGCGGTCTTGAAGTGATGAACGGCCTGCTGTGGGGATTGCTGGGCCAGGAGGAGTGCGAAGCAAAATATTAGGAGAGTGATTCGCATGAAGTGCAAGAGGACCATGATAGTCGATGGGTGGCGGGAGAGGGATGTTTAGCGGAGCGGAAGATAACGAACCTGGCCCTCCCATTCGCGATGCTTGCTGCAGTCGGTGAGGAGGAGAATATCGAGGACCGTTGCAGACACATGTGCCGAGCATTTGACTTCGAACACACCAGGCATTCGCTCACCGAGCGCTGCGCGATGATACGCGTATGCCGTGAGGGTTGTCACGTCGTGCGTAAGTAAGACCCGATCATGGCGGGCGGCCCAATCCAGAATCATCACATCATCGGCCCCAGAAAGGCCAACATCCTGGACTCGCACGATGTCAAAGCCCGGCCGCCGGCGCAACAGCGCGCGAACTATGTCGTTATTGAAGTTCTCGTCCGCCAGCCATCGCACGCCTAGCGGGATGACGCCTTACGCCGTGAAATCAAGCGCTCGCGGATGCCATGAGAAGGCGATTGTGCCTCGTTCTTGCGGCGGACCTGATGAGCCTGACGCTGTCTGCGTTTCAGATACGGGTCGACATCCGCTGGGTGCCGGAGATAAAAGGCGATGATCTGATATAAGTCAGCCAATGGAACGGACGGGTACTGCTGAGCCATCTGTTCTGGGGTCGCACCGTCTTGAAACGCGGCGATGATCGTGTCGAGCGTTACTCGTGTTCCGCTGACCCGAATGATGCCATCCTTGCCGACGGCAAAGGGAATTGTATCGACGACCTCGCTCATCTAGCCCCTTCTTAGCTTAACTCACGGGCCGGTGTCGCCGTCGGGCGGGACGCGGGCGGCGCGTTCGGAGCGGTCGCCGCTTTCGGACATGATGTCGCGGATGACGTCGTCGGCCTGCGGAGAGTGGAGCTCGGTGTTGAGGCGCTGGAGGGCGACGCGCACGACGTCGCGGTGATGGAGCTTGTGGCCGGGGCCGCACTCGCTGAGTTCGAGCCAGAGGCGATGGAGCAGGTCTACGTCTTCAGGCCAGAGGCGGGGCGGGTGAGGGCCGAGGTTGAAGAAGCGCTGGGCGCCGGACTCGGCATCGATGATTTGCAGCGAAAGCTGAGGACGCGGCTCGCGCAGGCGCTCCCAGGCATTGCCGTACAGCTTGGCCTGTTCGTCCATCGTCATGCGGGCCGAAAGTCCCATGACGATGATGGAGGATTGGAGGCGTTGGGCGGTTTCCATGATGGCCCAGGCGGGATCGATGCCGGGGACCACCATGAGGTCAACGTGCTTCCCGGCTTTTTCGGCGAGCGAGACGATGTTGCTGAACAGCTTGGCGATGTCGCCGCTGAATACCTGGTCGGCGCTCAGCTCGTGTTCGCCGGAGCCGGCTTCGGTCACGGTTTTTACGGTCAGGACGACGATGTCAATCTTGGCGGTGTTGGTCTTTTCGATGGTCTGCTTGACGTGATCCAGCTGATTGGGATTGTGGACCGTCACGAGCACATTGCCCGGCCGTGCCCTCACCGACGCGTTGGAGAGATCAGGCGGCGTATCGAGGCGGAACTTCTCCAACTCGGGGGCGACTTGCAGTGTTTTCCTCCGGTTGTAACTCTCGGAAATCTGAAAGACCGTGAAAATAACCAGCGTGAAACCCGCGCCCCAGATCGTCGCGGTTTCCTTGGTGAATAAGTTGACGATGGCGAGGATGAACAGGTAGAGAGAGATCAGCCCCAGGCCGAGGGGAATCTCCACGCCGGCGATGTGAAAATTCAGGGGGACGCGGAAGTCGCGCGGTCCCGGACGGCGGTACCGAAGAACCAGGACCGCAAGGGCCTTCATGGCGAAACTCCAGACCACGCCGAAGGCATAGGCGTCACCCAGGAGCAGCAGGTTGCCCCGGGTCAGGATGAGGCACCCGATCTGGAGGCAGGCGATGAGGCCGATGATCCGGGAAGTGGTGCCAAACTTGTGGTGCGGCTGGCGGAACCAGTCGGGCAGTACGCCGTCTTCAGCGACCCGGTTTAGCACACCGTTCGAGCCGACGATGGCGGTGTTAACGGCGCCGGAGAGCATGATGGTTCCGACGACCACCACGAAAGCTTGAAACAGCAGCCGCACCGTGATGGGGCCCACCATGTTCATGGCCAGGCCACTGATCAGGTTTCCCAGGTAGACGTGGACGCGTTCGTGATCCGGAATGATCATCACGGCGAAGAAGGAAACCAGAACCGTAAACAGCAAGCTGTAGACGAAAATCACCAAGCCGGCCTTTTCCAGGTTCTTGAGCTTGGGCGAGGCAATCTCGCGATATACCTGGGCCAGAGTTTCGAAGCCGCTCATGGCGAGCACGGAGTGGCCCAATCCGATGAAGATGGCGATCGCCGGGATGGTAGGCCAGACGGTGCCGCGGAGCCATCCGAGCGCGTCAGTTTCGCCTGAACCCCAGTGAAGGTTGCCGACCGTAGGCAGCGGGACCGGAGACCAGCCGCGCACGGCTATGGTCACCAGGCACCAGCCGATCAATATCACGACCATGACGGAGGTGATCTGCATGATGCGCAGCGCCTTTTGGCTGGACTCGTGGATGCCGATCACATTCTTCCGCCAGAAATAGATCGTGACCAAAATCGCGAACACGGCGGAGAAGGACTGCGGGTGCACGTGAAAGTGGTAGCCCGAGAGTTTCGCGGTGTCGTTGATCAGGCCGGCGAGGTAGAGCCCGGCGGCGGCGCCGCTGATGGGGCCGGTAAGCACGTAATCGAACATCAAGGCGGAGACGGAAAATTTAGCCAGCAGGCCGCCCAAGGCCTCATGCACTACGCGGTAAACGCCGCCGCGCACGAACATACTGCAGCTCTCGATATAGATGGCGCGGACGGCGTAGGAGGAGAGCATGATCACGAGAATGAACCAGGGGGCGGACTTGCCGACGAAGCCCTCGGCGATGCCCCCGGCGTAGAAGGCGGAAGAAGCGAGGTCGCACAGAACGATGGCCGCGGCTCTCCAGTAGGTGATGAAGGAGAGCATGACGGTGGAGGCCACGACCACTTTTGTGGCGCGAGAGATGTTCTGAGCTTGCACGAGACTCTTTCTTATTTCTTATCCCATTCCGATGGGATAGCTTCAAATCAGCCTGCGAGGTTATTTGACGGGCCGGAGCTTAAAAACGCCCCGATCGAACAACATCGAACGCGCCGCAAAAACCAGGTCCCCGCCTCCAGGATAGCGTTGGGCCTTCCAAATGATGGTAGCGAAAGTGGCGAAGATTCGCGACATGGCCTTCCGGGGTCGGGTGGGGGCGGTGCAGAATCGAGCGGTGCGTTTGCCGCGCAGAGCTCCGGACTGATACAGTAGCGCTGCTATGGACGTGCTGGCCGCGACGCTTGTGGAACCCGGAAGGTATGAACTGCGGCAATATCCGCTGCCGGAGCCGCAGCCCGGTTGTGTGCTGGTGAAGATGGATCTTTCGGGGATCTGCGGGACCGACAAGCACACGTACCAGGGATATACGACGCAGTATTCGGGCACGGGCGAAGGAAAGAAGATTCCGTTTCCGATCATACAGGGCCACGAAAATGTCGGCACGGTGGCGGCCATCGGCGGCAACGGCAAGTACGACGACTTCGAAGGCATCCCGCTGAAGGTGGGGGACCGTGTGGTGGTGGGGGCGAACGTGTTTTGCGGGAAGTGTTATTACTGCACGCACGATTTTCCCTACTATTTCTGCCAGAACATGACGGATTACGGGAACAACTTGAGCGCTGCCGACCCGCCGCACATTTTCGGGGGATGGTCGCAATACATATATATTTTGCCGGGGAGTTTTCTAGTGCGGGTGCCGGACGATCTGCCGTCGGAAGTGGCGGTGCTCACCGAAGTGATCGCGGTGGCGGTGGGGCTCGACCGGGCGAAGCAGATGTCGGCATTCCCGAGCGAAGCGTTCCTGTTCGACGACACGGTTGTTGTGTTGGGCGTGGGGCCGCTGGGGATGTGTTTCCTGATGAAGGCGCGGATGCTGGGGGCGGGGACGATTATCGCGGTGGATCTTTCAGATTACCGGCTGGATTTCGCCAAGCGGCTGGGCGCGGATTACGCGATCAACGCCGGAAAGACGACGCTGGCGGATCGGTTGGAAATGGTTCGCGATCTTTCGCACGGGCGGGGCGCTGATATGGTGATCGAGTGCGCGGGAGTGCCGCAGGCGATTCCCGAAGCGCTCGAGATGCTACGGCTGGGCGGGCTGCTAGTGGAAGCGGGCAATTTTTCAGACCTGGGCGAGATCGGTATCAACCCGCACCGGCACCTGTGCTCGAAGAGCGTACGGATCTTGGGAGTGGGCGGCGAGGAGCCGGCCAGCTACGGTCCGAGCATGCGGCAGATGGCGCGGTATATGAAGCACTATCCGCTGCGGGAGTTCGTGAGCCACCGGTATCCGCTGCGGGACGTGGAGACGGCGGTACACAAAGCGATTGCGCCGGACTCGATGAAAGTGGTGATCGAGCCGTGGAAGTGAGTCGATGAAATAAAGAGCCGTCCTCACGCTGTGCAAGGACGGCTCCTGGGGTCAATGCACCCTAATCGATTCCACTTGAATTACACCCTCAGCGAGGGTGCCTTTGACCGTCGCATTCATTTCCCTGTCCGGGTTCTTGGAACGATCAGCGTTGTTTTCCCTTTCCTTCAGGGCCTCCGAGGCCTTGGTGTTACCGGCATCGTCCAGTTTCAGCATCTTCCCAGCGGTGCTCAGGGCAAATGCCGTGGTGGAAGCTGTTGGCACGCATGCTTCAGTCTTTTGCTGGTCCGCACAGGCTGCATCGACCAGCTTTCCGGACCATGTCCCCGCGAACGCCGCCGCGGAGAGGATAGCCAGAAACGCAGTCAGTCTGAATGTTCTACGCATATTCCTCCTTGCCGAATCGAAATTGTCGCAGTGGCGCGAAACTGGATGCTGTGCACTCTGCATACCAAAATCGCGAGCGGAGGAAGGTGATGAAAATTCACCCTTAACGGCAAAACCTGAGGATTTGCCGGAACGATTTCAGCTAGTAAAAACTTCCGGCAAGCTGCCGATTCTGAGCGCCGTAAGGAAACGCACAGAAGAGCCGGTTTACGCGGTCGTGGCCAGGGCCGCGGGCACCTTTTGCCTCATGACGGCGGCGGCGACGAGGCCGGCGCAGAAGAAGCCGACGATGCCGGTGGTCATGTAGGCTGCCGTGTAGGTGGCGGGGAAGCCGTACCAGTTCCAATAGGAAACATTGGTGGCGATGGCGGCCAGCAGGCCCGCGAGAGTCACGAATCCCAGGCGCGAGATAAAGCTGGTGAGGCGTGTTTGCGCGAGCAGGAACACTACCAGCAGCGACTCGATCAACTCGGTGAAAAACTCGGTGGCAAGCTGTCCGGTGGTCAAGGGCTTGGCGCCGGCGGGGTGATAGATCAGGATGCCGGAGGGGTTGACGGCCAGCTTCTGTCCATACTGATCCATGGCCGCGCGCTTCTGCTGCATGGTGGCGTCAGGCCCTAAGCCGGTGCCGGGGAAGAAGTACAAGCCGGGGGCTTCGCCGAGGGAGGAATGCATGGCGCTCAGCACTCCCTGTTCGTTGGGAATCTCTTTAATTCCGGCATCGCCTAGCGGCAAGACCATGTGCGCCAGTGAGGTCCATGCAAACATGGCGATCCCGCCGAGCAGTCCCGCAAGAAAAACGCGCTTGGTCATAATGCCTCCTTTGGTTCCGGATATTATGTGACGGGGCGGCGGCGAGTTCAACAGGGTGAAGGGACGTTGACCGCCCGCGCGGCGTATGATGTCCTGATGCGGATCTGCGTCACTGCCACTTCGGCTGTTGTCTGATCGAGTCAGAACTTCATCATTTGTAAAGGAGACGAACAACACCGATGGGAAAACTTGCGATTACGGGCGGGCAGCCGGTGCGGAAGAAACGCTTCGAACCTTGGCCGGTCTACACGGAGGGAGAAAAGTGCGCTCTTGAAGACGTTCTGACCAACCGCAATTGGGGCGGCCAGCCGTTTCCCGGCAAGCATGGCGATGCGTTTGCGAAGAAATTCGCCGAGGTTCACACCGCCCAATACTGCCAATGCGTGAATACGGGCACGGTGGCGATTCAGGCGGCGCTGAAGGCCGTGGGGATCCAGCCGGGGGACGAAGTGCTGGTGCCGGCCTATACGTGGGAAGGGACGGTGGGGCCGGTACTGCTGGTGAACGCGGTTCCGGTGTTCGTGGACGTCGATCCGGAGACCTATTGCATGGACGCCAAGCTGATCGAGCAGGCCATTACGCCAAAGACGCGCGTGATTCTGCCAGTTCATCTCGGCATGCGGTTTGCGGATCTGGACGCGATCATGGGGATCGCCCAGAAGCACAGCCTGAAGGTCGTGGAGGATTGCGCTCACGTGCACGGAGGGATGTGGCGCGGTAAAGGGGCGGGGTCGATTGGCGATTTGGGCGCGTTCAGCTTTCAATCGAGCAAATTGATTACGTGCGGCGAGGGCGGCGCGGTCATCACCAACAACCTGGAATACTTCGAGCGGGTGCAGTCGTATATCAACACCGGGCGGGCCAGCGTGACGGACAAATTCAAGCACCGGATGATCGGATTCAACTACCGGCTGGGCGAATTCCAGGCGTCGGTTCTGGGGCCGCAGCTCGAGCGTCTGCCGAAGCAACAGCAGATCCGCCAGGCGAACATCGAGTACTTCGAAGCGCGGGTACGGACGACGCGCGGGCTGGGATTTCTGAAGGCCGAGCCGCGCATCACGCGGACGGCGCCGTATTCGTATGTGCTGAAGTATTTCGCCGAGCTGGTAAAGGACATTCCGCGCGCGGCGTTCGTGGCGGCGCTGCAACTGGAGGGCATTCCCTGCGACGGGCTGTTCTATGAACCGGTGTACCGGAGCTCGCTGTTCCCGGTGGATCCGGCGGATTACCCGGCGCTGAGCTGGGGCCGCGAAAAACCGATGGATCTGCGGAACATGTACCGCTGCGCGGCGTCAGAGCGTGCGGCGTACCATGAGGCCATCTGGTTCCCGCACTATCTCTTTCTCGGTGACAAGCAGGAGATCGACACCATCATCGACGCAATCTTCAAGGCCATGGAAAACATCGAGGAGCTTCGCGGGCTGGACCATCCGGCGATACGGTCACAAAACCTGAGCCGCGCCGACCGGGAGAGCTGAAATGGAGAGAGTCGGGTACGCGGTGGTCGGATTGGGAGGGATCGCGCAACAGGCTGTGCTGCCGGCCTTCGCACATAGCGAGACGGCGCGGCTGGTGGCGGTGGTCAGCGGTGATCCGGAGAAGGCCACACGGTTGGCCGGCGAGTTCCAGGCCAAACATCATTACAGCTACGGCGAGTATGCCGCGTGCCTGAAGAATCCGGAAGTAGAAGCGGTTTATATCGCGACGCCGCCGGGCGAGCACGAGAAATACACCGTGCAGGCGGCGCGTGCCAAAAAGCACGTGCTGTGCGAAAAACCTCTGGCGCCCACGGTTGACGAGTGCCGCCGGATGGTGCGCGCGTGCCGCGGCCATCGCGTGCAATTCATGACGGCATACCGGAAGTACTTCGAGCCGGGCAGCGTGGCGCTGAAGAAGATCATTGCGAGCGGTGAACTGGGGCGCGTGGACGTTATCAATACGGCTTTCACGGAATTCCGGCCGGCGGGAGACAGTTCACCGGCGTGGCTTTTCCAGCGCAAGCTGAGCGGCGGCGGTCCGCTGATGGACCTGGGCGTCTATTGTGTGAATACGTGCCGCTGGCTGGTGGATGAAGATCCCGTCGAAGCCGCGGCATTCCGCTGGAGCCGCGACCGGAAGCGCTTCAAAGAAGTGGAGGAGGGCATTGCCTTCCGGTTGAACTTTCGAAGCGGCCTGGTGCTGCAGGGGACAACCAGTTGGGGCTCGGCGATGGCATCGTCGGTGGAAGTGCATGGCGAAAAGGGATGGGCAACGCTCTCCCCGGCGTTTGCGTTCGAGGAAGAGCGGCGGCTGACGGGAAAAATCGCGGGCAAGTGGTTTGAACAGGAATTCGAGGCCATCGACGAATTTGCCCTGGAGCTGGACGCGTTCGCCGGATGCATCCGTGAAAACCACAAGCCGGAGCCGGATGGCGCGCAGGGAATGCGGGATATCGCGATCATCGAGGCGATCTATCGCGCGGCGAAGTCGGGCCGGCCGGCGAAGATCCGGTACGGGAGAGCGGCGTGAGCAAGCTGGGGATGGGAGTGGTCGGCGTGGGGGCGATGGGGAAGCGGCACGCTGAAAATATCAGGCGGCTGATCCCGGAAGCTCAATTGATCGCCGTGGCGGATGCGGACCTGGGGCGCGCCCGGCAGGTTGCCGCGGAGCTGGAGATCGACCACTACTATGATTCCGCCGAGGCGCTGGTGGAGCGAAAGGACATTCAAGCGGTGGCGGTGGTGACGCCGGCGAAATTTCACGGCGCGGCGATCAAAACGTGCGCCCGGGCCGGAAAGGACATCTTTTGCGAAAAGCCGTTGACGCTGACGGTCGCGGAGGCGGATGAGGTTTTGGAGGCGACCGCCAAGGCGGGAGTGCGGCTGCAGCCGGGGCATGTGCGCCGCTACGATCCGTCGCACGTTCGAGCGAAGAAGCGGATTGAGGCGGGCGAGATCGGCGATCCGGTGATCTTCAAGTCGCTGGCGCGCGATCTAGAGCCCCCACCGGTGAGCTACATGGCGAGCGGCGTCAACGGCATGTTCTTTCAGGATTCGACGGTGCACGAATTCGACCTGGGCCGATGGATGATGAACGACGAGATTGCCGAGCTGCACGCCTATGGAGCAGTGCTGGTTTTCCCGGAAGCCGCGCAGTTCCACGACATCGATACAGCGCTGGTGAACATGAAATTCTCGCGCGGCGCGCTCGGGGCAGTCGAGAATTACATGCAGTCGGGTTACGGGTACGACATCCGCACCGAGATCGTCGGCTCGAAAGGGACCATCATGCTGGGTTATCTGCAGCAAACTCCGGAGGTGGTGCTGACGTCGTCGGGAGCGAGAACGGACGTGGTGGACCATTTCCTGGTACGATTCGCCGACGGATACCTGGACGAAATGCGCGACTTCGTGCGGACCATGCTTGCGGATGGCGAACCGAAGGTTGACGGCTTCGACGGGCGGCAGGCTGTGGCGGCGGCAGCGGCGGCGGAACGATCATATCGCGAAGGGCGGCCGGTGAAGCTGGAAAATCCAGTACGCCCGGCCAGAACTTGAGCGACCAACACCAGCAGATCAAGAAAAAATACGGACTGGTGCGTGGCCTGGGATTGTTCGAGGCCATAGCCGTCAACATGGCCAACTTGGTTGGAATGGGGCAGTTCATCACCATGCCGCTCATCATCGCGGCTATGGGCGGGCCGCAATGCATGCTCGGTTGGCTGGCCGGAACGGTGCTCTCGATTTGCGACGGCATGGTCTGGAGCGAGCTGGCCACGGCCATGCCAGGGTCGGGCGGCACGTACTTATTTCTGAAGGAAAGCTTCAAAACCAGCCGGCTGGGGATGCTTCTTCCGTTTCTGTTCATCTGGCAGTTCATCGTCAGCGGACCGCTCGAGGTGGGCTCCTGCTACATCGGTTTCGTGCAATACATGTCTTACTTTTTTCCCTCGTGGGGACCGTGGCAGAACCGCATATTGACGGTGGCGCTGGGCGTGCTGGCGATCGTCCTGCTTTACCGGCAGATTCATTCGATCGGCAGGTTGATGCTCCTACTTTGGGCGGGAATGTTGCTGACGGTAGGGGCGGTGATTGGGAGCGGCGTGATTCACATGGCGCATTTCGGCCCGGGGCCGGCACTCGACTTTCCGCCGGGCGCGCTCAGCTTCTCGATGGGATTTGCGCTGGGTCTGGGGCGGGCCATGCTGATCGCGATGTTCGATTTCCTGGGCTACTACAGCGTGTGCTACGTGGGCGGCGAAGTGCGGAATCCGGAACGCGTACTGCCGCGAGCCATCTTCTACTCCGCGATCGGCGTTGCGCTCATTTATTCGGTGATGAATTTCTCGGTAATGGCGGTGGTGCCGTGGCGGGAGGCGGTGCAATCGAAGTTCATCGTCTCGGAGTATATGGAGAAGCTGTACGGGACGCGGGCGGCCGGAGTAATGACCATCCTGGTGCTGTGGACGGCCTTCGCGGCGGCGGTTCCGGTGCTGCTGGGCTACAGCCGTATTCCCTACGCGGCGGCGCTTGACGGCTATTTCTTCAAACCGTTCGCGCGCCTGAACGCGAAGCAATTTCCATACGTTTCGCTGCTGGTGATGGGGATTCTGTCAATTGTGGCGGGGCTAGTGAATCTGGAGTGGGTAATATCGGCCATGCTCACGGGAAGAATCCTGATCCAGTTCATCGCGCAGATTTTCGCGGTGCACTATCTGCGGAAATACCGGACCGATATTGAGCGGCCGTTCAAAGGATGGCTGTATCCGGTGCCGAACGCGATTGCGCTATTGGGATGGACGTACATTTTTGTGACTTCAGGATGGGGATTTATGGCGTTTGGCGTGGGAACGCTTGGGGCAGGCGTCTTGGCTTTCTGGCTGTGGCGCCGGGGGGCGGGGCTGCCGGCGTTCGCGGCCCCGGAGGAAGCGTGATTCGGCCGGGCGATCGCGCGACTAGCTGAAACCGTCAGTTTTTCAGTAGAATACAGCAGATACAGCGGGTCGCAGCTAGCCCGGCAGGCAGGAGCCTAGTTCACGATGAGAACCGTCGGTTTTGCGGTTTGTTCCCTCGTGGTGTTGGCCTTAGGTGCCCGCGGCGACGCCAACCTTCCCGATCTGGGGCCGCAAGTCATCTCGGTTTTCCCGCTGGGCGCGCGGCAGGGCGAGACTCTCGAGGTCCAGATTCTGGGACGCAATCTCGACGGCACGCGCGACATCACGTTCGCGCGGCCGGATATCCAGGGACAGGTGCTCTCGGCGGATTTCTTCTCGGTGAAAGCGCGGATTTCGGTCGGCGGGAAGGTTCCGGTGGGCCTGCACGACTATAGGCTGCGCACGGCGCGTGGCACGCACGTGGGCGTATTTCACGTGGGGTCGCTGCCGCGGCTGAACGAAGTGGAGCCGAACAACGATCTGGCGCATGCGCAAAAGATCACGTTGCCGGCGATGATCGACGGCGTGGTCGAGTCGGACGACTACGACGTGTTTCGCTTCCACGCGGAGGCGGGCCAGACACTGATCTTCGACGTGATGGCGACACGCGCGGGCTCGAGGCTTGACAGCACGATTACGATACTCGATGAACGGGGAGCGGAGCTGGATTTCATCGACGACTATTACATTCATAAGGATCCGTACTTGTCGTTCGCGGTGAGGAAGACGGGCGACTACTTTGTGCGGGTGGCGGCGGCCACGGAACCGATCGCGACTCTGTTCGACGGCGGGCGCTACAGCAGTTACCGGCTGGTCGCGGGGGCCGTGCCCCACATGTTACACGTGTTGCCGGCGGGAGCGCGGCGCGGCGTGACGAGCGACCTGCGGATTGCGGGGCTGAACCTCGAAAAAGTCGATCGCGTGGTGCTGGGCGAGTCGCTGGCGGAGGGCAAAGTGGTGGCGGCCGGCGGCGATTCGGTCACGGTGCGCATGGCCGTTCCGGCTTCCGTAGCTCCGGGGCGGTATCCCCTGCGCGCGTTCGCCGGTTCGTTCGAAGCGCCGCTGCAAATTCAGATGGTGGTTTCGGATCTTGAAGAAAAACTGGCTACGTCGGCACGATCGCGCGAGAATCCGCAACAAGTGAACTTCCCAGTGGCCGTAAGCGGGGTGTTCGATAGCAAGAAAGCCCGGGATTTCTTCGCGTTCGATGTGCAGGCCGGTGAGCGGCTGGTGTTCGATGTCGATTCCATGAAGCTTGGTTTCCTGGATGATCCTCTGGTGGCAGTGTACACGCCGGAGGGCAAGCTGCTCGCGTCGCACGATGACCGACTGCAGCAGAACGGCGATGAGCCGCCGAATCTGGATTCGTATTTGGTGTACACGTTTGAGAAAGCCGGGCGGTACGTGGCGATGATTCGCGACTGCGCCGAGCGCGGCAATGCGCACTACGTCTACCGGCTGGCGATTTATCCCGGCCAGCCCGATTTCGATCTGAAGTCGCTCACGCCGGAGCTTACGCTGTACCGCGGGCGGATGGTTCCCTTGCCGGTGCGCGTCCGAAGATTTGGCGGCTGGTCGGCGCCGGTCGAGGTGTGGGCCGACAATCTGCCGCCGGGTGTGACGAGCGAAAAGATGACGGCCGAGCCGAAGGACACTATCGTGAAGGACAATTGCGCGCTCGACCGGCAGCTGGACGGCACCAATGTGCGGTTGCCCATGCACGTGGCGGCTGACGCGCCAGGCGGCGATTATGCCATCCGTTTGCACGCGCGCGGCGTGATGGACGGCAGGGTTGTGGAGCATACCGCGGAAATTCTTTACTGGTGGGAACACGTGGGCAAGGTGACGGGTGCGGTTGAGGAGCAGAAACTCGTCGCGACCGTAACGGACTTGCCGGCAGTGGTGTTTGAAGCGCCTGAATCGGTATCGATTGCGCCGGGCAAAGTGAGCCGGCTGCAGTTTCTGGTGAGGCGGTACGACGATGGCCAGTCAACTTTACGTATCGAGCCGGAGACGCCTATTACAGGAGTGAAATTTGAAAACAACGAAGTGCCGCCCGGCAAGCCGAATGCCGAGCTGAAGCTGACGGCCACGAGCGCGTTCAAGCCCGGCTGGATCAAGCTGCGCGTGGGCACGTCGGTTTCGCCGCCGATCGAGCTGAAGGCGAAAACCCAGGAGGATGAGCAGTGACTGCACGGATTCTGATTGCCGCGCTGGCTCTGGCGCCGCTTGCGGCGGCCGCCAACGAAAAACCGAAGCTCAGCTTCGTGAAGGATATCGTTCCAATTTTCACCAAGTCGGGGTGCGCCAACTCGAATTGCCACGGGTCGATCCGCGGGCAGGCGGGGTTCAAGCTTTCTCTTTTCGGGTACGAGCCGGATCTGGATTACGACACGATCGTGAAAGCGCAGGACGGGCGGCGCATCAACCGCACCGATCCCGCCAAAAGCCTCATCCTGATGAAGCCGACCTTCGGCATTCCGCATGGCGGCGGCGAGCGCTTCAAAGCGGGGTCGCTCGAATACGAGGCGATTCTGGATTGGATCAAGGATGGCGCAACCTACGACAGCGTCGGGTCGCCGCGGCTGCGCACCATCCGTGTGACGCCCGAAGAAGTGACGCTGATCGGTCTGGGCTCGAAGCGTCAGCTTTCGGTTTCGGGAACTTATACGGACGGCACGACGGAGGATCTTACCCGAAAAGTGCAATACACGGCCAACGACGAATCGGTTCTGGACGTGAGCCCTAATGGCGAGATCGCGGCCAAGCGCGCCGGGGAAACGGCCATTATGGTCCGCACGCTGGGAAAGGCCGTAGCAGCGCGTATCGCGGTGATCGAGACGCCGCCGATGAAGGACTATCCTGAAGTCCCGCGGAACAATTTCATCGACGAGCTGATTTTCTCCAAACTCAAGCGAGTGAATATCGTTCCATCCGCGCTGAGCACGGACCGCGAATTCGTGCGGCGGGTTTATCTGGATACGATCGGGTTGCTGCCGACGCTCGAAGAGAGCGCACGGTTTCTCGAATCCAAAGATCCGCAAAAGCGCGCCAGGCTAATCGATGAATTGATGGAGCGGCCGGAATTCGCCGAGGTCTGGGCCACGCGGTTCGGCGATTTGCTGCGCGTGGGGCTCTACGACCAGCGCTCCAAGGGCGGCAGGCTGATGTATAGCTGGCTGCGCAAAGCGATGATGGAAGACACGCCCTACAATCAGTTCGCGACCGAGCTGATTACGTCTTCCGGCAATCTCTATTTCAACCCGGCATCGAATTTTTATTACATCACCGAGTTCTCGGAGCCGGAGAATATCGCCACCAACGTCAGCCAGGTATTTCTAGGCGTGCGCATCGAGTGCTCGCGCTGCCACAACCATCCCTGGGAGAAATGGACGCAGGAAGATTTCTGGGGCTTCGCGGCTTTCTTCGGGCGGATGGGAGTGAAAGACACTTACGAAAACGATGAAAGTGAAATTACCCTGAAGCCGGCCGGTTTGGTGATCAGCCCCAAGACCAAGAAGCCGGTGGATGCCAAGTATCTGGATGGCCCGACGGAAAAAGAGGGACTGGACGAGGACATCCGCGAGAAGCTCGCGAAGTGGATCACATCGCCGGAAAACCCCTGGTTCGCCCGCTCTATTGTGAACCGCGTATTCAAACATTACATGGGGCGCGGCATCGTCGAGCCGCTGGACGATTTTCGGGTCACTAATCCGCCAACCAATGAAGCCCTGCTGGACGCGCTGGCCAAGGATTTCGTAGCGAACGGCTATCGCCTGAAGCACACTGTCCGGCTGATATTGAACTCCCGCGCCTACCAGCTCTCGAGCGAGCCCAACGAGACTAACCGGACCGATACCCTGAACTATTCGCATTACTACGTGCGCCGCCTGCTGGCCGAGGAACTGATCGATTCGATGACCGGCGTGACTGGGGTGCCGGAGCAAATTCCCGGTTATATGCCGGGCACCCGCGCTATGACCATTCCTCAGGGCGCGCCAACTTATTTTTTGCAGACCTTCGGCCGTCTGAAGGCCCGTGAGGTGATTTGCGAGCGCGACAACTCGCCCGACGTTGCCCAGGCGATGCACCTGATCAGCGGGCAAACCATCCAACACCAGATCACGGGGAAGGACGGCACGCTGGCTCGCTGGCTCGCGGACCATTCGCTGACGGACGAAGAGATCACGCGGCGGCTGTTCACGGCGACACTGGTGCGGCCGCCGAAGGAACGCGAGGTGGCGCAGGTGATCGCGTCGATTCAAAGCAGCGGAGGCGGCGACGGCGTGCGGCGCCAGGCCTTTGAGGACGTGCTCTGGAGCATTTTCAATTCGAAGGCATTCCTGTTCAATCATTGAGGCTCATATGTATAACGACTTCGATCGCCGCGCGTTTTTGAAGGTCGGCTCGCTGAGTGTGTTCGGCTTTCTAGGCTACGGGGATGTTCTGCGCCTGCGCGCCCAATCTCCGGCGCCGGCCAAACGCGATATTGCCGTGATTCACCTGCTGTTGAGCGGCGGCATCAGCCAGATGGATAGCTGGGATCCGAAGCCGGATACCGACGCCAAGTATCGCAGCCAGTTCAAGCCCATCGAAACGAATGTCTCGGGGATCCGCGTCTCCGAGCACCTGCCTTTGACGGCGAAGCAAGCCGATAAGTTCGTGATCATTCGCTCGATGACGCATAAGCAGGTCTCGCACGAATCGGCGCTGGCGCTGATTTGCAGCGGGCACGAACCGCTGGGCACCATCCAGTTCCCGGCCATGCAGACGGTGATCTCGAGAGAGCTCGGCCCGCGGACCGACCTGCCGCCGGCGGTTTCGATTCCCTCGGTAACCGGAAGCTGGGAGAAGGCCGGATTTCTCAGTTCCAAGTACAACCCGTTCAACGCCGGGAATCCGAACGTTGATAACTACAAAGTGCGCGACCTCGACCTGCCGATGGGCGTGGATTGGGCGCGCATGGACAAGCGCCGGACGCTACTCACGCTGGTGGACGAAGAATTCCGGCGCCTGGATACCAGCGGCATCACCGAGAGCATGGATTCGTATTACCAGACGGCCTTCACGTTGATGCATTCCGCGCAGGCCAAGAAGGCATTCCAGATCGAGCAGGAGCCTGAGAACGTGCGCGACCGCTACGGCCGGACTTCGCTCGGCCAGGGAGTGCTGCTCGCCCGGCGCCTGGTGGAAGCAGGGGTGCGCTTCGTAACGGTGTCGCGCGGCTTCAATGCTTACGACCACCACAAGGACATTTTTCCGCTGCTGCAGAATGTGTTTCTGCCGGAACTGGACCGTGCCTATTCGGCGCTACTCGAAGATCTGCATCAGCGGGGCATGCTCGATTCGACGATCGTGATCGTGACGGGCGAGTTCGGACGCACGCCGGAGATCAACGCGGGCGGCGGACGCGACCACTGGCCCACGGCGTTCTCGCTGGCGATGGCGGGCGGCGGCATCACGGGCGGCCGGGTTTACGGGTCGACGGATGAGAGAGGCGGGTTCGTGAAAGACAATCCGGTGCAAGTGGCTGACCTCGCCGCCACGCTCTACAAGAAGCTCGGGATCGACCCCGACAAGGAATACGTCAGCAACATCGGCCGGCCAGTGAAGATCGGGAATAACGGCAAGCCGCTCGATTTTCTGATGGTCTAAGACTGCTGCCGAGCCGCTCGCGATTTCCAGACATAGTAGATCGGTATGCCAGTGGCGATGATCAAGGCGCCCGCCAGCGAGGGACCCGGCCGGGTGACGAGCGTGTTCGCGACGAACCAGAGCGAGAAGAGGGCGAACAACAGCGGAGAGAGCGGATAACCCCACATGCGATACGGGCGGGGTTTATCGGGGTACTTGCGCCGCAAGACCAGCACGCCGAGCACGGTCATGCCGTGAAACAGCCACATGGCGAACAGGGCGTAGGAGATCAGCGTTTCGTAGGAGCCACTCAGCGCTAGAATCGATGTCCATATTCCTTGAACCAGGATCGAAAATGAAGGCGTGCGAAAGCGCGGGTGGATTTCCGCCAGTTTGCGAAAGAAAAGTCCGTCGCGGGCCTGCGCGAAATAGATGCGCGGGCTGGTAAGGATGGCTCCGTTGGCAGCTCCGGCGCTCGAAAGCATGATGGTGAGAGTGATGACGATGGCGCCGATTGGTCCCATGGTTTGCTCGGCGAAAGTGGCGGCCACGTGCTCTGTAGCCGCGATTTGACTGAGCGGCAGGACCCGCAGATACGCAACATTGGCGAGCAGGTAGAGCAGGATCACGGCGCCCGTTCCGAGGGCGAGCGAGAGAGGGAGATTGCGCCTGGGGTCGCGCACCTCTCCGGCGACGAACGCAATGTACTGCCACCCGTCGTAAGCCAGAAAACACCCGAGCATCGCTACGGCCAGACCGTGCAGGGAGAGCGAACCCGGCGCCGCTTCCGCCACCGGCGCCGCGGCCGAGCGGTGTAGGAATGCGCTTCCAACTAGCAGGGCCAACCCGGCGATTTTCAGGACCGTGAACACGTTTTGTGTGCGTGCGGCCCCGCGGACCCCACGGTAATTGATGAAGGTGAACAGCGCGATCACGCCCACCGGCGCCCAATAAGCTACCCCGGGAACACGCGGCAGCAGATAGGAAAGGTAAATGCCGAAGCCCACCGAGACGGCCGCGATCGATCCGGATTGAATGATGAGAAACGCAACCCAGCCGGAGACGAATGCCGTGAACGGGCCGTAGGCTTCGCGCAAGTAGACGTACTGGCCCCCGGAATCGGGCATCATGGCGCCCAGCTCCGCATACGCCAGAGCTCCGAAGAAGGAAATGATGCCTGTTATGATCCAGGTGGCCAGGATCAGAGGTGGTGAGGGTAGCGCGCGGGCGATCGAGGCCGGCACGATGAAGATACCGACTCCGATGGTGGTGCCGATGACTATCGACGTAGCGTCAAGCAGGTTCAACTGGCGCGGAAGTTCTGATGGCGCGACAGCCTGGCTGCTCACACCTGATATCCCTTAGCCCGCAGCGCCGGCATGAGCAACCGGCGGAGGTTTCCACCGAGGATGAGTTCTTTGGCGGAGTCCGGGACGTCGGCGCCGAGCACTTTTCCGAGTTGTGAGGCGAAGCTCCGGCCCCCGACATCGCTCCCATAAATTACACGTTCCGCGCCGAGCTCCCGCACCGCCATTTCCACGAATCCCGACGTTGGATTCGATCCCGCAATCTCGGCCGACACATTTTTCGTGTCGCGAATAATGCGAATCCCGCGCTCCCAGTCTCCGCCCGTGTGGATGCAGACGAACTGAACGTCCGGGTGCCGCCTGGCGATGGCCACCACGTCATACGGCGTTGACTCGCCCGGTTCATTGCCGCCGATCTTGAGCCAGGTGTGTTGCAGGACGGGCATCTTCATGGAGGCCGCGCATTCCACGATGCGATCCATCTCCGGAACGCTGCAAGGCTTGTCGGCTTCGACCTCGCCGATGCTGACCATCGGGCCGTCGCGCACGCAGCGGTTGAACTCCTCGACGCTGAAGTCGGGATAGGCGGGGCTCAGGTAAACGGAGCCATAAGCGCGGTCGGGAAAGCGGCGCACGGCCCGCATCACGCGGTCGTTTTCCTGTCGAAACTGGTCGGGCGTGGGATGAAGCTGGGAGCAGTAGCCTTGCGATAGCAACAGCCGCTCGATCCCCAGGCGATCGGCCCACCGCACCAGGGCCGTCATGCGTTCCTCGGGCGTATCGCCGGGCACGGAACCCAGATGGCAGTGGTCATCCCAAATCCGAAAATGGTGGCCGGGTTCCGGCTCAGCATTCTGTGAAGGCTGGGCCTGCGCGACGGCCAGGCTCGCGGAAAGGCTCTTGAGAAATGTGCGGCGGGGAAGCATGGGGAACCCCCAGCCTACGACTCAGCGTGGCCCAATCGCAACAACAACTCGGAGAGGTATAGTCTTGTGGAATGACTTTTCTCCGCCGCATGTTCGTTACCGGCTACCTGGCCGCGCATGCCATCTGCCTGCTCAATGCAGGCGAGCCGGCCGCGCCAATCACCGGGCCGCTCATGGTCTCTGCCAATCCCAACTATTTCAAAGATGCCAGCGGCACCGTTCTGATCTTGAACGGTTCGCAGACGTGGAATACGCTGCAGGACTGGGGAAGCAACGGATCACTCCAGACCTTGGATTTCAATGCCTTCGTCAGCTTCCTGACCGCGCACGGCCACAATTTCACGTTGCTGTGGACCACGGAAATGCCGAAGTTCTGCAATCTGCCAACCACCGAGAGTTCTCCCCCGGATCTACTAGCCAGCCCGCTTCCGTGGCTGAGGACGGGTCCCGGCAACGCCACCGACGGTGGATTGAAATTCGATCTCACCAAGCTCGACCAACGTTTCTTCGACCGTTTACGGAGCCGCGTCCAGGCTCTGAACAATGCAGGCATCTACGTGGGCGTCTATTTGTTCACGGGTGAATGGCTCAACATCTTCCGCTGCCCGAGCGACGGCTACCCTTATACGAAAGCCAACAACGTCGATGGCATTGACGACGGTTACACTGGCGGAAAAAAGGGAATCGGCTCCATCACGATGACCGCGCCCAATGCCATTACACGTTTCCAGGACGCATATGTGGAAAAAGTGATCGACACCTTGAACGATTTGCCGAACGTGCTTTGGATTGTTTCCGAGGAAGCGCCCGCTAATTCCACCTGGTGGAATAACCACCAGATTGCGCACGTCAGAGCCTATGAAGCCACAAAGCCGCACCGGCATCCCATCGGTTACGCCGCCCTGATCGGGGGCCAGGACACGACGCTTTACAACTCGGACGCCGACTGGGTCGCCCCGAACGTCAAAATTTCGCCCGCCGAATCCTGCGGAAGCGGGAAGCCGCGCTGCAAAGTGAACGTCAATGACAGCGACCATTCCTACTGGGAAATCTGGAAAGACACGCCGCAAGTGAATCGCAACTATGCATGGGAAAACTTCATGAACGGCAACCAGGTGCTGTTCATGGACCCTTACCTGGTGTATTACCCGCGCCAGAACCGGAACTTGTGCGTATCTGAGACCAATGCCATCTGCCGCGCTCCAGACGCGCGCTGGGACAACTTCAGAGACAATCTTGGGTACATTTTGAAATATTCCCGCAAATTAAATCTTGACGGCGTCACACCGCACGGCTCTCTCAGCTCGACAGGTTATTGTCTTGCCCAGACGCCGTCCGCTGGCGCCGAGTACCTGGTGTACGCTCCATCCGGCGGCGCGTTCACGGTGAATCTCTCGGCGATGCCGGGGTCAAGGACATTGTCGGTCGAGTGGTTCAACCCTTCGGCCGGAACTGCGATCGCCGGAAATTCCGTTTCCGCCGGATCAGCTTCCCAATCGTTCACCCCGCCGTTCAGCGGAGACGCGGTCCTTTATCTGGTGGATAAGGCCGGACACTCATCCCGCCATTGACCGCGATCAGTCTGCTTTGTGCGCGCTCTGGAGCTTTTCGATTGCCTCTCCCAGTTTCACGCGCACGCGGTCCCACTCGTCGGGGTCGTGTGCCCACATTCCCGGCGCTCCCAAAGCAGTTTTGTCGTCAATGGTACCGTGCAGTACGGCCTTTACGGCGTCGTCCACGGTTTCCCTTCCGGCTTTGGATTGCGACAGCAGCCAGAAGTATTCATAATCCTGGCTTCCGCGGCGCAATCCTTTGAGGCGTATACTCGCCGCCGGACGTCCAGGCCCATGGTCTCGCCACGGTAGACCAGCATCCCGCTCCCGTTTTGCGTCTCATAGGTTTCCGGGTACTGCCAGGCGCGCAGCGAATTGAAATCGAGTTCCCAGAGAGTCCACGATCCCGCGCGCAGTTTCCAGGCAAGCCAGCTTAGGGCGCGGCCCTTCAGCCCGTCGCCATCGATCATAGAAGCATCGGTGTAGAACCACGGGTCAACCCCATGCTTCTTGATCTCGTCAACGGTCGCCGAATCCCATCCTCCCAGGCCGAGGATCACGACGTTCAGCACCTTCTCCAGGCGCTCCATCGTCTCCTTCGGATACCAGCCGTCCACGCGGTACTGAAGCCGTGGCGCGCCGGATTCTTTTAGCAATTGACCGAAATACAGCATGCGGCCACGGGCGACGTCGTCGTACGCTTCGTCGAGGCTTAGGAAATAAACCAGCAGCCGCGTCTTGCTCCACGCCGGATGTTGGTCGAAATGCGTCTGGTAGGCTCGAAAAGCGTTTTTCCAGATTTCCCGGTACTCGGGTGTGGGGCCTTGCCGCGGCATCGCGACGGGCCACGGAGCATAGAACTTGAACTCCTTGCCGCTTAACTGAATGGCGCGCGCCTGCTTGTACAGATTCATCGGATAGGCGTCGAATGGCAAGACCAAATACTCCATGGGGACGCCGTAGCCGGGGCCGCTATAGCCATACTTTTTCGTGAAGGCGCTGCCATCGAGATATTTGGCAAGGCGCGCGTCGTATTTGGTCCAGTCGATCTGCACGTTTGTGCCGGATACCTTTAGCGACGGTGCATAGCCCAACGGGTACATCGATATCCGGTGCTTGCGCAGCAGTTGATAATACTTAAGCTCCATCTCCTCGGGTAACGTATTGATCTCAGTGTCCGTATGAATGTTGGGGTTAAGGTGACTCTCCTCCGGCAGCGCGAAATCCCATACCTGGAGCTCGAGTGTCAGCCGCGATTGTCCCTGATCGCTCGAAATAGTGATGGGCGCGGTGTACTTTCCCGGCGGCGCGAGCCGGCGCGAGTTCGGGATGTAGACGTCCACCCACATGGCCTGGCTCTTCTGATCCGCGCCAACGTTATTCAGCGGATCCGGTAAATCGAACGGCATCACGTAGGTGTGCGGGTAGAGTTCACCCGTCCAGCGGAGGCATGGAAGCAAGGCATCCGTATACCAGCCGGCGCCAAGCGTGTAACTCTCCTTTGTCGGATTCTTGACATGCACGTACCACTCCCGAAAGAGGTCCACGTTGTCCAGCGGGATCTTCGCACCGTTCGGTCCCGTGAGTTCGGACGGTGTTACCGTGATGTTCGACAGTTTTTCGCCCTTGCGCTCGATAATGATCTGAAATGCAACGGTCTCGTTGCGCGCGGCCTTCAACATGACGCGTTGCGCCGTTCCATCCCAGGTCAGACTCGACTGCTTGTAATCAGCGCGGATTCCATCCGGGAAAAGCCTTGCATTTTCTTCGAACGGCCGATTGCGCACCGGGTCAACGCGCACCGAATCGCCGGTAGCCCAGACTTCGAGACCGGCGTCGGCGCCCGAGACCAGGGGAACCATCACAAACGAGGCGGCAAGTATAGCGCGAAGAAGTTTACTGTGCATAGGGTTTTTTGTGGAGTACCGCAGTATACACCATGGACCGGACAGGTTGCGATTAACGAGCCTGCATCGCCATCTCTCGCCCATGTGTTAGATTAGGCGCAGAATCTTATGCGCAAGCTTCTCTTGCCCGCACTGTTTCTCCTGCCCCTGCTCGCTGACGATGCGCAGTTTAACGGGAGATGGGACATTGCCGTGCCCCAGGAATCCCGCGCGCGCGCGTGGTGGCTCGAAGTTTCCGGGGCCGGGACCGGCGCCCTAAAAGGCAAATTCGTGGGCTTCCCGGGCGGCGACATGAACGAGATCCAGCAAATCACAATCCAGAGCGGGGAGCTCCGTTTCACCTTCGATTACAAGGACCATCGCAGCGGCCAGCCGGTGCACCGGGATTACAGCGCGCGCCTCACGCCGGACGGGAAGCTTCTCGGCGTCATGAAAGCATCGGACGGCGAGCAATTGCAGTTCACCGGCGTGCGCACTCCCGCGATTGCCGAAAAAGACGATGGCGCATGGCGCGAGGGAACGCCGGTCGAGTTGTTCAACCGCCGGGACCTTTCCGGCTGGCACGGCCTCATCCCGAATCTGGCACTCGGCTGGACCGTGAAGGACAGCGCCATGGGCAACGTCGCCGGCGCTAACAACCTCGAGTCGGATAAATCTTTTTGGAACTTCAAGCTGCACGTCGAGTTTCGCGTGGGGAAAGACAGCAACAGCGGCATCGGCCTGCGTGGCCGGTATGAGGTGCAAATCCTGGAGGACTACGGAAGGCCGCCCAACAAACACAGCAACGGCGCGCTCTACAGCCGCTTCGCTCCGTCCGTTAACGCCAGCAAGCCCGCGGGCGAATGGCAGGCCTATGATATCCGGCTCGTGGGGCGCACCGTCACGGTCGTGTTGAACGACCAGAAAGTCATCGACAGGCAGGAAATCGAAGGCTTGACTGCCATTGCCGGCAATGCCGACGAAGGCCAGCCCGGGCCGATTATCCTGCAAGGCGACCACGGACCTGTTGAGTTCCGTAATATCGTGCTAACTCCGTTGGTAAGGTAGCGCCGCGGCCTTCGAATGAATCCCGAGACTCCCATCGACGGTGTATATGTTGCCGCCGTCACGCCGCATCGCGACAAGAGTTACGAAGCCGACGTGGGCGCCATGCTCGAGCTCGTGGATTTCCTGGCGGCGGCCGGAGTGAACGGCATCGCGCTGCTCGGCTCGACGGGTGAGTTTCTGCATCTCGCTTTCGAGGACCGGGTGCGCCTGGTGCAGCTCGCCGTGAAACGGAGCCGCGTGCCGGTGCTGGTGGGGGTTGGGCATTCGACGCTGGATGGCGCCGTTGGACTGGGGCGCGAGGCAATCAAAGCGGGGGCCGCGGGACTCCTTCTCATTCCGCCGTATTTCTTTCGGTACAAGCAGGAAGAATATCTGGAGTTTTTAA